>Ga0233430_1002357_pt1 | contig 22129 bp, 17 predicted proteins | sample SI_118_April2016_2_FD_179883 | JGI IMG/M metagenome (GOLD analysis project Ga0233430, IMG submission 179883) | Seawater microbial communities from Saanich Inlet, British Columbia, Canada - SI_118_April2016_150_MG | ecosystem: Environmental > Aquatic > Marine > Inlet | place: Canada: British... | reverse complement strand
CCTGCAGTCGACCTTTGGGCAAGTCAATGATTTATTCGTAGAGGCCATCGAAACGCAGCGATATTTCGACTTTCCCAAATTGAATGACTATACATATTTTTCACAAATCAATTAGGATTGCTGTATTGTCGTCATGGTCATCTTCCTTTAATTACGACCACGGTTGCGTCGTCATTGCCGCGCCCATACCGGGACAGAAGAAAATGGCTCAATACCGTGGGGTGCCTCTCGGAGATATCGGGGATCCCATGCAGATCCCACTTGCTCAATAGCCCGTCGCTGAACAGTACGAGTATTTCTCCTGGCGACCAGGAGGTCTTGCGCACCCTGGGGGGGTGATACACCCCACTCCCTACGATCCCGGGCGTGGGAATCAGGGAATGGTCCCTGAGGGGATGAATGCGCGCCGTGACGTTGCCTATGCCCGCGTGGGTCAGGGTTTCTTCTGCCGGATCGATGTGCACTGCGGTAACGGCGCACCCCCGGGTCTCCCGCAGCGTATGGTGCATACCTTCAAAGAGGAGTTCAAACGGCCGGAAAAAGTGCATTTCGATATATTCAAGTGCCTTTACACTCGCCCTGTGCGCCTGCTCTCCATGGCCCAATCCGTCTATTACGGCGGCAAAGAGCCTCCCCCCTTCTTCCCGAAAAAAGTAACCGTCGCCATTGGGCTCCTGGGGCCTCATCGAACGGCTCTGCACGCTGCGTATGAACCTCGATTCCCGGTGATTGGAAACCCATTTGCGGGCGACCACCCGGGTTCCGATCGGATGCCCCCCCGGCGAAGCCCCCCCTTCTTTGCCGTCCCCTGCGTGCGACTGGATGTCGAACTCATCGGCCAACCGCCGCACCGCACCCAGCCCGCATCCCATGGATCCCCCGGTGGAATATCCATCGCACAGCGCCTCCTCCACACACACGATGCCGGGGCCTCGATCGATCGCTGTCACCTCGATTCCCGGTCTTTTATCCTCCTCGATCTCCTGCACGATGATCTGCCCGTCCACCGTGCGATGCACTACGAGATTGGTTGCCAGTTCCGTCGTTAGGATGCCCAGTTCCTCCACGGCGGAAGTTTCGAAACCCAGGTGCCGGGCCATCTCCTCCACGTGGCGCCGCACCGCCCCTATCTGACCGCAGTCACGCACCTCCAAATAACCTGTCGTCGGATTCATGGGGCTGGCCTCTCTACGCCGGAGGGAGAAGTGGAGTAGAGCTTTTTTTCTCTTCTCACTACCCGCACTTCGCCCGTATCGCTCAAAAACTCGATGTGATAGGAGTTGTTCCCGCCGACCGATCCCTCAAGCACGGGTATCCCGTAGATCTCGAGTTCGGTCAGCGCCGCCTGGAGATTTCTCTCGCCGATTCGACTGGTGATAGCTGCCATTACATTGGCCCCTCCGAAAAGCTTGGCAGTCAGATCGGCTGGATTGGATCCCAACCGGCACATTTTTTGGAGGAGCCGGCGGATTGCCGGGGTGCTCCAGCGGGCATCCTGCGACTGGTCGGGGCTCTGCCCCACGTGCATGAAGTGGTTCATGCCTCCCCAGCAGTTCTCCAGGTCGTACAGACACACGGATATGCACGAACCCAGCACCGTGGTATAGCGGTGCGGTTGCCGCGAGGCGACCACATCTCCGGCATTGATGAAAACGGTCTTGCGCCCTATTTCAACCATTTGATCACTTCCACCCGCGTGCCTTCACCCACTGCCGATTCGATGTGGAATTCGTCCATCAGGCGTTTTGACCCCGGCAATCCCTGTCCCAGGCCATCCGCAGAAGAGAAGCCCTCATCCATGGCCTGCTCTATATCCGGGATACCCGGTCCCGTGTCGATGAAGGCCAGCCGCAAACCCCGCCGGCCCTGCTCATCGCGGATCTCTTCTGCCTCCATCCTGCCCTCCCTGGCGTATTTGAAGATGTTGCGCGCCAGCTCGCTGGTCGCCGTAGCAATACGCGTCTTGTCCACCAGAGAGAAGCCGAGGGACAGAGACAGGTCGCGGGCACATTGGCGCGCCCGCACTATGTCTTCTTCGCTGTGGATATCAACCCGTTCCATGGCCGCGCTCTCCTGCTCCGGGCAATCCCGGGACCTCCTCGTCTACTGCCGCCAGATGATATCCCAGCCTTCGGATGCCGGAGTCGATATCCAGCTGCGTTTCGATTCCGGTGAGTTTGAGTCCCAGTTCCAATAACGCCATCGTCACCTCCGGTTGCAGGCCAACCAGCACCATGCGTGCGCCCATTACCTTCACCATCTGGGCGGTCTCACTCAGCACCCGGCTGATGAACGAGTCCACCATTTCCAGCGCGGTGATGTCGATCAGCACACCTTCCGCCTCGGTTTCCCGGACGCGTTGCAGGATATCCTCCTGCAGCTGTTCGGCCAGCCGGTCGTGCAACTCCGTCTGGATGGTGACGAGGAGCAACGGGCCGATCTGCAAAATCGGAATCTCGCCCATGGCTCAGGACTCCTTCCTCGCGATGATTTCCACCGCCCGCGCCAGCCCTTGCTCCAGCGTCGCCCGGGTGTCCAGCGATTCCAGATTGATGCCGAGGTGCACAATGCTCTTGGCAATAGCCGGACCAATACCCGTCAGGACACAGGTCCCTCCCATCAACCGGATGGCATCGGCCAGGTTGACCAGATGATTGGCTACCATCGTATCGACCACGGGCACGCCGGTAATGTCCACGATCATGACCCGCGCTCTCTTCTCTACGATCTGCTCCAGCGCCTTTTCCAGCGCATTCTGCATGCGAAAGCTGTCCAGCGTGCCGATCAGCGGTAGCGCGAGTATCTCATCTTTGATCTGCAGTACGGGCGTAGACAGTTCCAGCAGATCTCGCTGCGCCGTTTCCAGAGCGGCGGTCCGTTCCACAACCCGCTTTTCCAACTCATCGTGCGCTTCCTGTAACCCTTCTTGCGCTCTGCGCTTTTCGATACACAGCCTTAAACTATCGGCAAGCGTGTCGATTAAAGCCCTCTCTTCTTTCATAAAGGGGCCTTCATCCAGCTCCGGCATTGCCTTCAGATAGAAAGCCTCGATCACCCCTTTTTCTCCACCGACCGCGATCACGGCCGCCTGCCGCCACTGGGTCTCGGCGAAGTTGGTGGTGGTGAATTCCTTCCCTCCGTAAACTACGCGTCCGCACGTTTCCTCCGGATAATGCCACGAGGGAGGAATGAGGTCGGCCACCCCTTGGAGGATTTCGTCCAGAGGCTTATCAATGTGTTCTATGATCTGCCTGAGGTTATGGAGACAATTCAACTCTTTCACCCGTTCCTGAAGGGCATGCTCCATCACCTCAAACTCCGCGACCTTCGGGCGTAGTTCACCCAGTTCCTGAAGGAGCTGTGCTTTGGTTTTCTCTTCGTCTTTCATGGAATCTCTCCTCAAAAGCGCCGGTCGAGCCGGCGGGTCGCAGTGGACGGATTTACAGAGCGGCTCTCACCCCATCCCCTGGGTGCTGTATTCTCTTTAGAATGGCGCCCAGATCATCCACCTCAGAAATGCATTCGACAAAAACAGACTGATCGGTATACCATTCCACTTCGACGGAATCACGGGTCATGTCCAGAAAGACATTGGCCCCTTTTGCCCGAGGGTTGTACAGGAATTTGATCTGGGACAGTTCGATCCCCTGTGCCAGTATTCGATCGACCGCATGGGCAAAACTCTTATCATGGGGGGCGATGATCGCAATTTCGAGTTCCCTGAGTCGGAAAGAACACACCTCGAAAAGCTTGATTCTCTCTATCAGCTCTCCCCAGAAGTCGGTGCTTTGCTCCCCGAGGAAAAGCTTCGATAGGACGCCGGAGATATAGATTTCATCCGTCGGGGGGATATGAGCCAGATAACCGAACTCTCCGGGAAGAAGCACGGCGATGACCGTACAGGTCGCCACGCCCCGGGTCTGGAGAATTTCCCGGGGAACCGCTCTGGCGAATTCATTCACATCGACCCGCTTCATCTCTCGAACTGAATGGGTTGATGTATGTTTTCCCCTCGGTTTATAGGCCAGATAACGACAGATCTCTTTTCTGTAAAGATCTTCCTTCTTCTTGTAATATTCGGTGATAACCTCATCTTCATCGATCTCGGCAATAATAACCCAGGAAGTTCCAAATAGTTCGAAACGCTCGAAAGAGCTGAAGACGTTTATACCCCGGTAATCTCTTATAACCCTTTCACCCACGCCATCGCGCAGTGCTTTCCTCACCGCTCGGGTATCGACCTTCAACTTCAGGATGGTGGAATCTTCCATGAACCGCGAATCGGAGAGCATCAACCGCTCTTGATTGACCAGATAGACTTCCCCGGTACGGCCCAAACCGCGGCGTTCCGTGAGGATCGTATTGACCTTGTTGATGGGACATTGAAAGATGAACCAGCCTAATTGTTCGGCCTGTTTGCTGAGCGGAACGACGAAGAAGGCGGCCGCTTCATCCGAGGAGGGATAGTATTCATACTCGACGAAAAGATCCCTCCGCTCCTGTTTCATGCGCCGGGCCAGCCGGGTTTCCGACAGAAAACTCGTGAAGATATTTTTCTGATAGTCGGCTTCTTTCCTGATGGAGTGAAAAACATATCCTCTTGCATCGACAAAGAGAATGTCGTAGAAATTGCCGTACTGCTCTACATAGTATTTATCCAGTTCATATTCCTCTTGGTCGCTTGTTTTTCCTCGGCGAAAGGTCTCGAAAAATTGCACCATCACCTCATCCTCTTTGACGTTTCGGGCAGTCGTCTGGATACCGTCAAAGTACCGTGTGAGCCGCTCTTTCTTCTCACTTCTTATGCGTTCCAGTTGGTCAAACACCGTTTGCGGAATCTGCTGCTCAGATCGGCCTGCACCTTGAAGAAGGAGCAAAATGAGACAAACAACGCCCACGCCGGCGGCTTTGTACAGTCCCGAAATCCGTTTTGGGATGGAAATTCTCAAAACCCGTTCCTCAATGTGAATGTGGGAGGCAGGGCCGGTTGGGGAGACACCGGCCCCGCCAGTTTGTTACCCCCTTTGAAGACAGAGGAGACCCTACTGCTTTCTCCTTGCTAAAATTCTTTGAGCACTTCCTCATCCTCTTCATCAAAGGGGATCAGTTGCTCGGGATCATTCTCCGAAGCGTGGTTGCCGTTGCCATTGCTCGTCTTCCCACCACCACCGTTCAGTTGCAGCGCAGCAGGCGCCGGGCTATGGAGCGCCGGGACCGGTGGCGTCTTACCCAACGCCGGTCTCTGGCGCATCGTCCCACTGGCGGTCAGCGTGAACTGACTGACCATGGTCTGCAGCTCTTCCGACTGACCGTTCAGTTCCTCGGCAGCCGACGCCGACTCTTCTGCATTGGCCGCATTCTGCTGGGTCACCTGATTCAGCTGCGTCACCCCCTCGTTGACCTGCTCGATGCCCTGCGACTGCTCGGTGCTGGCTGCCGCGATCTCTCCCACCAGGTCGTTGACCTTGCGCGTGCCTTCGGCAATCTCGTTGAGCGCCTGGGCCACCTCTTCTGTCACCTTCACTCCAGCTTCGGCGTTCTTGACCGATTCTTCGATCATGCTGGCCGTGTTCTTGGCCGCTTCCGCCGAACGCATCGCCAGGTTGCGCACCTCTTCGGCGACCACGGCGAAACCCTTGCCGGCTTCTCCGGCCCGGGCGGCTTCAACCGCTGCGTTGAGGGCCAGCAGGTTGGTCTGGAAGGCGATCTCGTCGATGGTGCTGACGATCTTGGCCGTCTCATCCGAAGAGGTCTTGATGCTGTCGATGCTCTTGGTCATCCGTCCCATCGCGTCGGTGCCACTATCGGCCGACTCGCGCGCCGTCTGCGCCAGGCTTTTGGCCTGGTTCGAGTTGTCGGCGTTCTGCCGGGTCATCGACGCGATCTCTTCGAGGGAAGAGGAGATCTCTTCGAGGGAAGAGGCCTGCTCGGAGGAGCCCTGAGCCAGAGACTGGCTGCCCGAGCTGATCTGCCCGGCCGCTGAGGAGACCTGTTCGCTGGCGCCGCCGACCTGGAGCATCCCCTCGTCCAGATTCTGCGCGGCCAAATTGAGCGCGTCCTTGATCCTGGCGTGGTCTCCCTGGTAGTCGCCGATGACGCGCGCGGTCAGATCGCGATTGGCCACCTTATCCAGCACAGTCGACGCTTCGTTGATCGGTTCGATCACCGCATCCAGCGTGTCGTTGACCCCCTGGATAATCTGCGCGTAATCTCCTTTGAACTGGTCCGCATTCCCCCGCGTGTCGAGCTTTCCGGCCACCGCCGTCTGGACCAGACCGCTGATTTCGGCATTCATCCCCTTCAGGCTACCGACCATATTGATCATCGCGTTCCCCAGCGTGTCTTCCTGGGAGGCGGCCTGCAGATCGACCGATAAATTCCCCTGGGCGATCTGTTCGGCGGCATCCGCTTTGGTGCGCAGGGCATCTCCCATCTCGCGGAAGGCATTGGCCAGCAGACCGACCTCATCTCCCTGCTGGAGAGTCACATTCTGATTGAGGTCCCCCTTGGCGATGCGTTGCGCCAGACTGGTGAGCGCGATAATCGGATTGGCAATACCCGTGGCCAGCCAGAAGGCCAGCAGCCCCACGACCACGGCGATCCCTATCGCAATGTAGATGATGCTGTTGCGGATGGCGTTGATAGGCGCTTCTACCTCGGCCAGATCGATCTCCGCCAGGGTGGCCCAGCGGATTCCTCCGGGCAACTCCAGAGGGCTGTAGGCGCTGAGCACCGGATTGCCATTGTAGTCGGTGATGACCTTCTGGTCGGACCGCCCGGCCAGCGCGTTGGTCGCCGCTTCGGTATCCACCCCGTTCGCCTGCACTGTGCCCTTGAAGCTGGCCAACACCGAATGCCCGGTCGGATCCAGGAAGGAGTCGGAACGCATCTTCTTATCCGAGCCGACCAGATAGGTCTCCCCGGTCTGGCCCATGCCGGCGCGTTCCTGCATGATCGCGTTGATCGCGTCGTTGGCGATCTGCAAGGCGAGGACCCCGATCATCTCGCTGCCGTCGACCACCGGACAGGCCACGAACATGGCCGGAGCCCCGGCCGAAGGGGCGTACGGCTCCATGTCGGACAGCACCGCCTGACCGGTGCGTAGCGCTTCCTTCCACACCTTGGCCAGGTGGGTGTTTTCCCGGCTGAGGATTGTGCCGAAATCCGCCTCCTGCGTTACGGTGTAAAAGACATCGCCTGCGTCCGGAGAGATAAGGAACACGTCGTAGTACCCGTAGGTCTCCATGTAGTGCTTGAAAGTCAGATGGTACGCGTCATACGTGCTCTTGAAGGCTGAATCCTGGAACAGGCCACTACCGGAAAGCCCCTTCTCACGAGCCCCGGTGCTGGCCCGATTCAGTTCCGCCACGGCCATGCGAGTGTAGGGGTTGGCGGCCAGCACCTGGGAATCTCCCAGGCGTTCGCCAAAAAAGGTCTGGACCTGGCCCTGCTTGATCTTCTGCACCGATTCCAGCTGGTTGAAGGCCAGGGACATCATCCCGTCTTTGGCCTTGCCCAGGCTGAGCACTGCGATGATGCTCAGGGGGATAAGTCCCGCGATCAAGTAGGTGCTGAGCAGCTTGGGCTTCATCTTCAAATCTTTGATACCTGCCATGATACTTTCTCCTGTAAATAGTGCCACTTGTCAGAAGGTATAGGTCATCTCAAAAGCCAGACCAGAGGTGGATTTAGCCGGCTGGCCCTTACTGTCGATGAAGACCTTCTGATCCGAAAGATCCGTGCGGAATTCCACCAGCGCGCCCATTCCATCCCCCAGCGCAAAGGTGGGGGACACCGTGAACGCCTGTCGCTTCTCGCCCAGGCCGCTGCCCAGCCGGCTGGCATCGCCGTCGTCGAAGAAATCGTAGCGGAGCGTTATCCCTCCCCACGCAGAGAGATCGACATGCCCCATCAACAGAAATCCCTGCCACTTGGAGGTGGTGCTATCGGCTTTGCTCCGACCATAGTTGAACTCTCCACCCAGGGTCCATTTTTCCGCTGGAGTCGCCGTCAGATCCACATCGACGACGGTGAGTCGGTTCCCGGCCGATTCCGTGCCGTGGATAATCGACAGACCCGCACCTACCTCCCCCTGCGAGAATCCCAGCCTCCCTCCGGCCGTCTTCCCCGAATTGCCGTCCACATTCTCATCCCAGCCGTTGCTCACATAGAGCGTCCCATCGAAATGGGGCCCCAGGGGAGCCGAAAGCATAGCCCCGCTCAGGTTGGTGGGCAGGCCGTAGTCGAAGACCAGCGCGTGGGAAAACTGGTACATGTCCGGCGCATCCAGCAGTTCAAACCCGATGGGCGCGTTGAATTTTCCGAACGTCAGCGTCCTGGGGCCCAGAAAGGCAGGTTGGAAGGTCACATATCCCTGCTCGGCGTCGAGGGCGAATCCTCCTTCCCCGTCGCTGACCCATTCCAGGTCCGCGTGCACCAGCCCCAGTTCGCCGATACTCTTCTCGACGTTCACTTCGATCTGATCCAGACCGAAGCTGTTGTCCTCCGACGCGACATCGTAGCCGTAGCTGGCATCGACAAAGCCCGAAAGGGTCAGTCCCGGGATTTCGTTCTGGGCCAGCGTCGCGCTCTCGAGGGCAGTGCGCAGTTCGCCCGTCAATGCCCGCAGATCGGTCGCCAGCCCCTGGACTGTTCGCACATCTGTCGATTGTGAAGTGCGGGTTTGGTGCTCTTCCAGAGTCGTTGTCAGGTGATCGAGCCGGGTCCGCATGTGGTTAATGGAATCGTCCACCCCAGACAGATCCGGTGTCTCCGATCCCTGCACCAGCTGGCTCTGCAGCTGGGCGAAGTTTTCTCCCTGGACGACTTCGAGCTGCTCCAGGCGTTCCTTCAGAGGATCGATCTGGGTACTTTCCAGCTGATCCAGCCGCTGTTCCAGTAGATCCAACTTTTTCAGAATCGAGGAGAATCCCTGCGCCTGGACCGGACCGTTTCCCCAGGCGAGAATCAGCGCTGCGAGTATGGGGATGAGAATCATCTGTTTTTTCATGATCGATCTCTCTTGCGGGATTGAAATTACGAGGCAAATTCTGCTTCTGTTTCCTTCTGACTGAGATGGACCAGTTCCTCCACTTCCAGGACCCGTTCGATATCGAGCAGCATCCGCACCCGCTCCCCCGACTTGCCGATCCCCAGGATGTAGTCTGTATCCACATCGGCCCCGAACGAGGGGGTGTCCTCCACTTCTTCGTCCAGGATATCCGTCACTTCGGAGACCCGATCGACCACCAGGCCCACAGAGATCCCTTCGATCTGGACCACGATGATACAGGTCTCGCTGGTCTCCTCCACGGTTACAAGGCCAAACTTCAGGCGCAGTTCGATCACCGGGATTACCTTGCCGCGCAGGTTGATCACCCCACGGATGAACTCCGGGGTGCGCGGCACCGGCGTGATGCCCATCAGGCCGATGATCTCCTGCACCTTGAGGATCTCCAGGCCATATTCTTCTTCACCCAGGAAGAAAGTCAGATACTTCCCTCCCCGGCGTTCGACAAATTCTTCACTCATCACAGCTTCGGTCATGGGGCACCTCCTTGGCAGCCATTGCTTGGATTCGCTTCTTTGACAATCGCAAATGCCATGCCATCTTGATGTGACAACCGCAAATTCATCAAAATCACGTATATAGCAATATTCCGCGTACAACGGGAAAATTTCACAAGGGTGAAAACACAACGTCTGGTCGCTAAATGACGATTGTGCAGGCACAAAAAAATCCCCGGAATGCCTTTCCCGGGGATTCGAACGGTTGGACTGTAGCGGTGCGAAACTTATCTCAGGTCGCGTCTTCTCAAGACCTATTCCTTAATGAGAATGTGGGAGACAGGGCCGGTTGAGGAGACACCGACCCCGCCAGTTTGTCACCCCCTTTGAAGACAGAGGAGACCCTACTGCTTTCTCCTTGCTAAAATTCTTTGAGCACTTCCTCATCCTCTTCATCAAAGGGGATCAGTTGCTCGGGATCATTCTCCGAAGCGTGGTTGCCGTTGCCATTGCTCGTCTTCCCACCACCACCGTTCAGTTGCAGCGCAGCAGGCGCCGGGCTATGGAGCGCCGGGACCGGTGGCGTCTTACCCAACGCCGGTCTCTGGCGCATCGTCCCACTGGCGGTCAGCGTGAACTGACTGACCATGGTCTGCAGCTCTTCCGACTGACCGTTCAGTTCCTCGGCAGCCGACGCCGACTCTTCTGCATTGGCCGCATTCTGCTGGGTCACCTGATTCAGCTGCGTCACCCCCTCGTTGACCTGCTCGATGCCCTGCGACTGCTCGGTGCTGGCTGCCGCGATCTCTCCCACCAGGTCGTTGACCTTGCGCGTGCCTTCGGCAATCTCGTTGAGCGCCTGGGCCACCTCTTCTGTCACCTTCACTCCAGCTTCGGCGTTCTTGACCGATTCTTCGATCATGCTGGCCGTGTTCTTGGCCGCTTCCGCCGAACGCATCGCCAGGTTGCGCACCTCTTCGGCGACCACGGCGAAACCCTTGCCGGCTTCTCCGGCCCGGGCGGCTTCAACCGCTGCGTTGAGGGCCAGCAGGTTGGTCTGGAAGGCGATCTCGTCGATGGTGCTGACGATCTTGGCCGTCTCATCCGAAGAGGTCTTGATGCTGTCGATGCTCTTGGTCATCCGTCCCATCGCGTCGGTGCCACTATCGGCCGACTCGCGCGCCGTCTGCGCCAGGCTTTTGGCCTGGTTCGAGTTGTCGGCGTTCTGCCGGGTCATCGACGCGATCTCTTCGAGGGAAGAGGAGATCTCTTCGAGGGAAGAGGCCTGCTCGGAGGAGCCCTGAGCCAGAGACTGGCTGCCCGAGCTGATCTGCCCGGCCGCTGAGGAGACCTGTTCGCTGGCGCCGCCGACCTGGAGCATCCCCTCGTCCAGATTCTGCGCGGCCAAATTGAGCGCGTCCTTGATCCTGGCGTGGTCTCCCTGGTAGTCGCCGATGACGCGCGCGGTCAGATCGCGATTGGCCACCTTATCCAGCACAGTCGACGCTTCGTTGATCGGTTCGATCACCGCATCCAGGGAAGCGTTGAATCCCTCAAGCATCTTCTTGAAGTTGCCCGTAGCATTGCCGTTGGCCCGGGCACTGAGTTCGCCGACTTGCAGTCTCTCGCTGGTGCTGCTCACCGCTTCGACCACGCCATTGGCCATATCCATAGTTGCCTGCGCTTCATCCTGCCGTTCTTTGAGCGCCTGCGCCATTTGATTGAAGGCATCCCCCAATTGCCCCAGTTCATCTTTGCGGGTGGCATCTAGCCGCTGCGTCAGGTCGCCCCCGGCCAGAGCCTGCGCCGCGCTCGTAACCTTCCCCACCGGATGCGTGATGCCCCGGGTTATCACCAGCATCAACACCACCCCCAGGCCTAGAGAAATTAGACTGATAACGGCGATCTGCGCGATGCTGCGCTCGTTGATGGCCACCAATCTGGGTCCCAGTTCGTCCTGAACGGCCTTGATGTCGAGCTTGACATCCTCCACGGTCAGGGCCACTTCCGGACCGATGCGATCAAGCGTGCCGCTGATGGTCTTGTTGCGTTCGGTGATAATCCCTACCAGACGCTCAAAACCCTGAGTATACTCTCCCCTGGCGGCCTGCACCTGCGATAACCACTGCCGACGCTGCGCATTCTGTAGCTCGCGATCGAGTCCATCCAACCGTTCCTGCATCTTGCCGAATTCCGCGCGCACGCGATCGGCCTCGCTATTCCCGTTGGTGTCGAGATATTTGGCCATGTACAGCCGTCCCAGGAGCAGATGCTTCATGGCCAGACCTGCCTGGAACGCCGCTCTTGTGTCCTTATCGCGCTCCGCTGATCCCATTATTTCAGTCAGCGTCTTCTCCATGAACGGACCGCGCATATCCAGGATCTCGGAGACGACTTGATTGCGCTGGTCCCTGAAAACGACCACCTGGCCGAAGGCCGTGTCGTATTCCTTGAAGGCACTGTCGACCAGTTGGATCTTGGCTGCACGCCCGGGATCGTTGATCTCCCTCTTGGCTTCCTCCAGGAAACCGGTCATCCTCTGCTTGTAGTCATTGTATTCCTGTTGATCCTTGTCGCTGCCGGTGATGATGAAATCTTTGACATTCATCCGCACCATCAGCATGTTGGCCTGCAATCGTCCGGATAGGTTGCTATCGCGTGCCATCTCGCGGTACTCGGTGAAACCATCTGCGGCACCGTTCAGGGCCCAGTAGCCGATACCTGCCACCGCTGCGAGCAAAATGAGCACACTTACAAAGCCCAGAGAGATTTTCCCGCCGATCTTCAGATTGTTGAACATTTTCATGGCCTCTTCGGTTGATAAATCCGTTATATTCTCGCCCTACCCGCCTACTGATCAGCGGCGATGAGTTCCTCCAGTTCCTCGGTTTCCCGCCTCCCCAGAACCGCTTCGATATCCAGAAGGAGGCGGATAGTATCCTGCGACTTGGCCAACTTCCCCCCGGCGTTCGACTAATTCTTCACTCATCACAGCTTCGGTCATGGGGCACTTCCTTGGCAGCCATTGCTTGGATTCGCTTCTTTGACAATCGCAAATGCCATGCCATCTTGATGTGATAACCACAAATTCATCAAAATCACGTATATAGCAATATTCCGGGTACAGCGGGGAAATTTCACAAGGGTGAAAACACAACGTCTGGTCGCTAAATGACGATTGTGCAGGCACAAAAAAATCCCCGGAATGCCTTTCCCGGGGATTCGAACGGTTGAACTGTATGGAAATCCGTCAGCCCCCCTTCAGCTGGCCTGCTGGTAGGTTTTCTCCCACGCCCCCTTGTTCTTCCCGTGGGCGTTCTCAACCAGGCCGTTGGCATCGAGGATCAGCCCCACTCGGCCATCTCCCAGTATGGCGCACCCTGCCAGGCAGGGGTCCTGGCGCAGCTCTTCGTCCAGTCCCTTTATGACCACCTGCTGCAGGCCGACCAGTTCGTCGACCATCAGGCAGCAGCGATTCCCTTCCGCTTCGATCAGAGCCACCAGGGCTGAGCAGGGATCTGTGTGCCGGGGTTTCACCTCAAAGCGCTCGTGCAGCCGCACCAGAGGAAAGAGTTCATCCTGTACGCGCACCATCTCTCCCTTTTTCAGCACCGTAGAGATCTGCTCGGGCTGCGGCCGCAGCGAGCTGATGATCGAGGTCAGGGGCAGTATGTAGCGCTCCTCGCCCACGCCGATGACCATGCCGTCGATGATCGCCAGGGTCAGGGGCAGCTTGATGGTAAAGACGGACCCTTTGCCGAGTTCGGAATGCACCTCCACCCTGCCCCGCAGCTGTTCGATATTGCGGCGCACCACATCCATACCGACACCCCGCCCCGACACATCGGTGATTTTGTCGGCGGTCGACAGACCGGGGTGGAAGATGAGATTGAAGACCTCGGCGTCGCTCAGTTCGCTCTCGGCGCTGACCAGACCGCGCTCCACCGCCTTTTTGAATACCTTGTCGCGGTCGATCCCCTTGCCGTCGTCGCTCAGTTCAATGACAACGTGGCCGCTTTTGTGGCAGGCCTCCAGGACCACCTGACCTTTTTCCGGCTTTCCGGCGGCGCGGCGTTCCTCGGCGGATTCGACTCCGTGATCCATGGAGTTGCGCACCATATGCGTGAGGGGATCGACGATCTCCTCCACCACATTCTTGTCCAGTTCGGTGTCTTCGCCCCGCATATTGAACTCCACCTGCTTACCGCATTTGCGCCCCAGATCGCGCACCATGCGGGCCATGCGTTCAAAAGTGGCGCGAATCGGCACCATGCGCAGGGCCATGGCGATCTCCTGCAGATCGCCGGAGGTTTTCATCAGCTGCGAGATATCCTTGCTCAGCTTTTGATTGCTGGAGCCCACGACATCGGGGCTCTGCCCGACCTGAGTCTGAGCGATGACCAGTTCCCCTACCACGTTGACCAGCTGATCCAGTTTTTCGGTATCGACTCTGACGTGTTGTTGCTCCCGGCGCTTGGGCTCGGCAGTAGCTCCATCGGCGGGAGCAGTTGGCTGCGAAACTTCCGCAGCCAGATTCGGCGCTTCCCCCTTGCCGGCCGCCCTCACCCTGGCCAGGAAGGCGGAGACATCCTGCGGCACAACGGCTCCGGCCTCAAGTTGTTTTTCGACCTTGCCCAGCAGTTCCTTGAGCAAATCAATCGACGCCAGGATCACGTCGGTAATGGCCGGAGTGAGAATCAGCTGTCCTTTGCGGGCCGAGTCCAGCACATCTTCAATGACGTGGGCAACGCGCGTGATGTCCTCCAGATTGAGGAAGCCCGCCGCTCCCTTGATAGTGTGGAAGGAGCGGAAAAGGGTATTCAGCAATTCTGCATCCGTAGGGTTGGTTTCCAGCGCCAGCAGCGTGCTTTCGGCAGCGCTGAGATGCTCGTCCGCCTCCGATGAAAAATCGAGAAAGATATCCCCGTCGACTTCCACTGGAGCACCGGACTGTTCCGCTTCCCCCGCTGGTTCCGCCTCTGCATCCGGAAGGAGTTCCTCCATCCCGTCGTCGGTGCTCGTATCGGTCATGGCCATCATCGCCTCCGGCGACAGAGTGGCCGTTTCCGCCTCCTCGTCTTCCACTGACCCTGCGAGAGCGACGACACGCTGCAGGAGTTCGCCGTCATCAATCCGTTCGGCCCCCTCCACGACAAAGGCCGAATGCAGATCGCGCAGCATGGCCACCCCATCGATTACCGTGGTCAGAGCTATCTCCAGATCGCCGTATTCTTCAAAAATGATCTTTTCGATGACCCCGGCCAGCGATCTGTTCAGCTCTCCGGCCGCCGTCTGCTCCTTTTCCAGAAGCTGGCCAATTTCTTCCAACTGGAGATGGATTTTGCCCAATTTACTCAGGTCGTCCAGATCGACAACCAGGATATCCCGAGCGATCTGCTCAAGGGAAGAGGTCAGGCCGTCTACAGCCACAGGCCCCGTTTCGGGATCATCAGCCGCAATCTCTTCGCTCTGGTTCTCCCCCTCCGATTGCGGTGTGGTGCCATCTCCTTCTTGTGCCGCAGACGGATCTTCTTCTACCCTCTCCATCTCCGCCTCATCCTCCGCCTCCAACTCTACATCCGGGGTCGGCGCAATGGCAGCGTCCCCAGCACCCCTATCTGCGAACATCTCGGGGTCCACCTGTGCCAGCCTGGCCACTGCCTCGATCACTTCCGGAGCGCTCACTGTCTCCTGCTGATTCCTCTCGTACGCCGTGCACATACTCTGCAACGCGGCGACGCCATTGATCAGCGTATCCAGCGATTCGCTCGCATCTTCCTGACCAGAACGCATCTCCTCCGCAGCCAGTGCCAGGGTTCCAGCCAGCCGTGAGGTAACGGGCCGGCTATCCTGCAGATGGTCTTTTATTTGTTCGAGCGCTTGCTGGACGGGAGCGAGTTCCGCAAGGTCATCCGGCTCCAGTGCCATGATGGCGCCGGCGACTTCTTCGACCAAGGACTGCGTTTCACTGATTTCGCGGGACATGGCTAGCCTCTTTTATTCTTTGCAAGAAAAGAGTGCAAATGATGGAATCGCGGCACAGTATCGCTACTGGACAATTTCGTTTGAACACCGCTGTAGCGACTGTTGATGTGGTGCTATCTGTTCCCCTCGTCCACAGGGCAGCCTGACCCAAAACTGGCATCCCTGCCCGGAACGAGAGTTGAAACCAATATGTCCTCCGTGTTCCGCAATGATACTCTGGCAAATGGCCAGCCCCAACCCCGTGCCCTTGTCCGGGCCCTTTGTAGTGAAAAAAGGGTCGAAAACCCGATCCGCATTCTCATCGGCAATACCCGATCCATTATCTGTAATCGCGGCTGTGATCCAGCCGGCTTCGTGGGAGAATGTCTCCACGATAATGCGGCCTCCGGAACGACCATCAATGGCCTGTAGCGCATTCTGCAGAATACAGATGAAGACCTGTGTAAGTTCCTGCCCAACCCCTTCGACAATCTGCTGCTCAAAGCGCTTTTCCAGCAGTATGCCCTCCTGTTCGACCTCGATCTGGTTCAGGCTCTGCTCCAGGCAGGCGGCCAGATCCACCCGTCCGGGTGCTTGCCTGGTCTGGGTGCGCGCGAAGATCTGTATCTGCTGGACGATATGCTTAACACGCTCGGTGCCGGTCGCTATGCCGTCGAGCGATTCGGACAGATCATCAACGCCTTCCACGCCGGCTGTGTGCAGGTGCGGAGCGAGAGGTTTCAATATCTCCCGAAGGTTCTGGAGATTGCCGCAGATTGCGGTCACGGGGTTGTTGATTTCGTGGGCGAGCCCCGCCGCCAGCGTGCCCAGCGTGAGCAGTCGCTGAGACTGGCTGTGCTTGGCCTGTTCCAGCATCAGCGACTGCACCAGTTGTTTGCGCTCCTCAATGCGCTCGATCAGAGAGAGCAGTTCCTCCAATCTGACAGGCTTGCGAAGATAGTCGTATGCCCCCTTGTGCAAGGCGGCGGCGGCCGTCCCCTCATCCCCATGACCGGTGATGAGCACGATGGGAGTAGCGGGGGCGCGCCGTTTAAATTCCTCCACCAACTCCAGACCGTCCATGGTAGGCATCTTGATGTCGCTGATGACCAGATCCGGGATTCCCTTTCCCAGCGAACGCAGCGCTTCCATCCCATTCTGTGCCCTTCTGACGAGATGACCAGAGCGGGCGAGGAAGACGCCCAGAGTCCGATGAATGATATCTTCGTCATCCACTAAGAGAATATTCATAAGTCGTCCGGTGAGCTTCTGGATGGGAAATAGCGAATTTATGGCATACAAGCACGTCGCTTTGGGGAAAGGCCGACGCAATATGCATGCCATTCTCGAGACGAACCGCAATAGTTCAATAAAAACAACTGTTAATGATTTTTTTCTGGATTTTTCCGGCGCGGAGAAACACGAAAAGGCGATCTTCAGATCGCCTTTTCGCGAAAGGGGTTCGAAATACTCGACAGCGAGATGGGAAACCGCAGATTGGCCGACGGCCCTTTTCAGCCTATGCCATATTTCTTCAGACGGTAGCGCAAGGCATCGTGACCAATGTTTAGGAGACGGGCGGCGTCAGTCTGGTTGTTGTCGACCTTCGCCATGGCAGCGCGAATAGCTCGTTCCTCGAGTTCGCCCAGATCGAATTGCATCTCTTCGTCCGGTTCTTCCCGTGTTTCGTCCCTGGAACGGGCCAGATCGATGAACTCACGCACCGTCAGCCTCGAACCATCGCAGAGAATGACGGCCCGTTCAATTATATTGCGCAGCTCCCGGACGTTGCCCGGAAAGGAATACATCTTGAAAATTTCCTGGACTTCCGGCTCGATATGTGTGATGTTTTTGCGGATTTCTTCGGCGAATTGCCGCAGGAAATGATAGGCTAAGAGCAGCACATCATCCCCCCGCTCCCGCAGTGGAGGCACCGCAATAGGGAAGACATTCAGGCGGAAGAACAAATCTTCCCTGAATTTTCCTTCCTCCACAAGTTGTTTGAGATGCTGATTGGTTGCGGCAATGAGGCGGACATCCACGGGGATCTCTCGGGTACCGCCGACCCTGCGGATGCAGCGCTCTTCCAGCACCCGGAGCAGTTTCGCCTGAGCCGCCAGATCCATATCGCCTATCTCATCCAGAAAAATGACCCCACCGTCGCTCAACTCGAACATCCCCTTCCTGATGCCTTTGGCGTCGGTGAAAGCCCCTTTTTCGTGACCGAACAGCTCACTTTCGAACAGATTGTCGGGAATGGCAGTGCAGTTGATGCTGACGAAGGGGGCTTCAGCACGGGCGCTGTTCCGGTGGATGGCGCGAGCGACCAACTCCTTGCCCGTGCCGCTCTCCCCCTGCAGGAGGACCGTCGTGCGCTCTGTGCTGGCAACCTTTTCAACCAGTTCCAATAAATCCAATATTCCCTGGCTTTCGCCGATGATCTCTCCAGCCCGCAACTGACCGGCATCCGAGCGCAGGAAAGCCTCCAACTGCTGTTGGATCCGATCCTTTTCGCGCCGCAGGGCCCGATAGCGCTGGGTGCGCTCCAAAGAGGCGATCAGTTCCTCCATCTCGACCGGTTTGTTGAAAAAGTCGAAGGCTCCGTTGCGCATCGCCTGAATGGCCGTAGTGAGATCGCCGTGGCCCGTTATCAGAATCACCTCCACGTCGGCGGCCTGCTTGTTGAGCTTGTCCAGCAGCTCGATACCATCCATGTCGGGCATCTTGATATCGCTGATGAGGATATCGGCCCCCTGTTCGAAAAAAACCTCCAACCCCTCTCTGCCGCTGTACGCATGCAGTATCTGATATCCCATATTCTCGAGGAAACGCCCCACGCTTCGGTGGATGATTTCCTCGTCGTCGATCAGCAATAGCCTGAGGCTGTTTTCCGGTTTTTCCAATGACATGCACAGAGTCCTTTGGGAAAGATCCAAGAGAAAATGGCGCTCCAAAAAAACTGCCAGGCCGCACTCCATTGACGATCTCAAAGAAATTAACGCGATCTCACCGACCTACAAGATACGGCCCTTTGGACGAGAATGCGGAGAAAAACATTGCGTTTTATCGCCATGCCTCGTCGCCAAAACGCGATTTCAACACCTCAATTCCACCTCCCTTCACCACAGCTGCTCCCAGGATGCCTTTTAAAAAGAACAATATATATCTGTTTTTACACTACTTGAAAATCACCCCAATAAATTTGGCGTAATTATTGCTGTTTAGACCTAACAGGCAATCCGCTAGTCGCCCTCTCACAAAAAAACGCGCTATACTCCCGCAACATTTGCCGCGGCGACAGGGAGGTCGGAAATAGCGCCCCATAAAAAACCGCCATATCTGCCAACATTTTTTGCCCTTGGCCCGAGGTGAAAAGTGAAAATTCTGATCTGCGACGACGAAAAGATGGTCTGCGATTTTTTCTCGCAGGTAGCCACCTCTCAGGGATACGAAGACATCGATATCGTCCACTCCGGAGAAGATGCCCTGACCCAGGTAATCCGCAAGAACTATGACCTCATCACCCTCGATATCCAAATGCCAGGCGTCAGCGGTTTAGAGATCATCTCCATGCTGCGCAGCATGTGCCCACACGCCCTCATCGCCCTCATCTCAGGGTATATTCCCGACGAAATTCCCGAAGAGATAACCAGCTGCGCCGATATAGTGCTGTCCAAGCCGGTCGGCTTTGGGGCTTTCGGTCAGCTGCTGGCCGGTGTCGCGCAAATCTGCCAGACCATGGAGCAAATTCGCAACTTGGGAATCATCCCTGCCGCCGTCAGATAGAACGCCGTCGGAAAGAGGTAAATTTCTCTCATGTCGGAAGTAACCGATATCCAATCGGTCGCTGAGAGCATCACAACGGCCGATGATCTGGTTAAAATTCAGGGACTCCCTCCCAATAAGAGCTTTTTCAATACCGAGGATCACAACTATCTGCTTGAGGGAGATGTCCCCGGTGGAATATCCATAACGGGCGAGAGGTCCTTCCTCGTCCAGGGATCGATAAACGGCAGCAATAGCAATCCCAGCCGCATCCATATCAACGGCGACCTAGTCGTTACCGGCAACGTGTGCTATGCCCAAATCCACTGCCGGAACCTCCACATAGGCGGATCCACCCAAAACAGCCGCCTGATCACCTCGGGGAATATCGCGATCGATGGAGATCTGGCCTGTGGAAAACTGACCCTCGGGGACTATGAATCCGACAGGCATCTCATCCAGAACCTGCAGCACGAGATCGCTCGCTTCAGAACGGATCGAGAAGCCATTGAACGCCGCATCCATCAGGACGAGAAACGCCTGGACCGGGCCTGCAAAACAACCCACACCCCTCTCAATTTCAACATAAAAAAAATCATCATCCATCAGTACGGCCATGTCCGCATCGACCTTAAGTCCATATACGCATCCCTCACCGACCGCTCGCAGGAACAGACTGAGTCAGTGCTCCTGGAGTTTTTTGCCAAGGGCATCGTCGGCTTCCTGGCCAGGAACAATCGCCAATACATCGATGGCAATCAAGCCCGCGAGAAAGTCTTTTTGCAGATCCTCAAAAACCTGCGCGGCTTGTTCATGGTTGTCGCCCAGCGCGAGTCTATCGACCTGCAGATCTCCCGCGCCGAAAGCCAGGTCCAACAGCTGGTCGATTCCCTGCACTCCAGGGCACCAACAGTCTCTATTCAGGGGATTATCATCCCCGAAACCCAGCTGGAATTCACGCAACCCAGGGTGCAATGTCTGGATAACGGGGAAATGGACTTCGACCACGGGTTGGCCACTATAGAAATTCAGCCGGGCAGAGAAGCAAATCAGTACCAGCTGCTACTGACCGATCTGAACGGAGAGGATTGTTCTCAGGAATTGACCGAGGCAGAACGAAAGAACATCTCGTTCCGCCTCTGCGAAGATCAGATCATCTGGGCACCCCTGTCGATGGACGAGAAGTGCGTAGCTGCCTGACTTTGAGCAGTAACGGTCTGCACAGATAAACCTCAAATTTACTAGCAGTTCTGGTGATGTCTCCGTTTTGCATAAAATCTTCGAGAGAATGTATGGCCGGCTTAAAAGACCAGTTGGGGCGACTCCAAGCGAACATACTCGTACAGAATGGCACGGTGCTCGACAGCGTCCAGGGAGAAGTAGAACTCGATGATAGGGACGAAAATGGCCAGCCGCGCAAGGGACCTGTGTTGGTGCTGCACAGTATTGAGGAAAATGCGCTGTTGAGGCTGGCGCACCCGCGGGCGGTCATCGTTCTCGGATCGCTGAGCGGCCAGGTATTCGGCGCCTATCGCGTCAAGGCCGGCAATCTGCTCAGCGGCCGTCTGGAAGGGGTGCGCCACGTAGAAATAATCCGCGACATGGGCAGCAGAGAAAGCACTAATATAGATTCCTGGATCGTCTTCGAAGCGACCAGCGATCCGGGTTTCTTCAACCAGGCGCAACAGGGTTTGGAGAAGCTTCGCCAGCTGGAACGCTATCAACAACCGCAGCGCGAGGCGACGGCTCGTCATATCTTGATGCAAGCGCTTAAGGATGTGCCCTACGATATCAAAATTTTCATCTCTCAGAACCGGAAGTTGAAAACCGTATTCTCCATCAACCCCAGCCATAGGAATAAGCGAATTAAGATGGATCTGACGGCGCTGTTGCGCTGTCTGGTACCCAAAGCCGAAAAACAGAAATTAGCGGATGAGAAAACAGATCTGGTAGAGCATTTCAAATATATTCTCCAAGAGATGATCGCCGAAAGCTTGCGCCTGGCCAACAGCGGCGGTATCGGCGCCGCGCTGCGCCAAAAACGCGGCACCGAGCTGTACATGCATCAGGTCGAGGTGTTGTGTGACTATTTACTGCCCAAGCTGCTCCATCGCTGGCTGAAGATCAGCGAGAGTTTTGTACAGCGCATGATCGATCGGTTGAGCGAAGCGCCGATGATTCTCCAGGTGGACGGACAGCTTTCGCCGTTTTTCCAGATCGAATACCCTCGCTGGAAATTCCACGTCGTCGGCGGAAAGATCGTCCCCGAAAAGATCGCAGACTGCAATATCGCCTGCCAGTTGGGCAGCAATCAGGAGAAGATGAGCGTCACCTACAATTATATGGGCGGGGACGATTGGATTTCTCAGACTCAGGAAATCGAGCTGGATAAAACCAGAGCCTGCAAGCTCATTTTGAAAAACGGCAGCGTATATCTGACAGAGGAAAGCGAATGCATCTTCGGACCGGAGTTTGAAAAAGTCGAGGATAAAGCTTCCGCAGATGCCGCTTGAAAAAGATCGGGGGAGAACAAACCGAACCTGTTCTCCCCCGAAATCCACGATAACCGACATCCCATACCGGGCTCACCCCCCACCTTCTTCTTTCAGCGATATTCCCGCCACAGTCCCGCCCCCGACCCGCCGACCAGAAAGTCCAGGTCTACCCCCCGATCCGCCTGCAGCACGTGATCCACATAGATCTTGACATAGCTCCGGGTTTCGCGCGGTTCCGGTGGTTTCCACGCCTCCCGCCGTCTCTTCAATTCATCTTCCTCGACGTCCAGATGCAACCGGCGCGCCTCCACATCCAGCTCCACCATATCCCCCTCCTGCACCAGCGCGAGGGGACCGCCGACCGCCGATTCGGGAGCCACGTGCAGTACGATCGTCCC
>Ga0233430_1002355_pt1 | contig 22152 bp, 12 predicted proteins | sample SI_118_April2016_2_FD_179883 | JGI IMG/M metagenome (GOLD analysis project Ga0233430, IMG submission 179883) | Seawater microbial communities from Saanich Inlet, British Columbia, Canada - SI_118_April2016_150_MG | ecosystem: Environmental > Aquatic > Marine > Inlet | place: Canada: British... | reverse complement strand
CGGCACCCGTTTGTCTTGTTTGCGATTTCTGTTTCATCTTCATTCCCCTACGGGTCATTACGATGAACCAGAAACCCTCTCTTATGCAATCCGGCTAGTTTGTTCCATAGGCGCTGACGTCAGACAGCCCGCGACCCGCTCAAATCCCTCGCATTGAAAATATTCAGGATTGAAGGAACAAACATATCGCACCTTGGTGCTTACCAAGCTAAGGTTGAGCATATTATCTTCGTTGTTATCGAAGCAATATTCCATCAAACGGGAATAAAAACAACAAATACCGCTTGTTTTTCGTGTGGCCCGTTCATTTGAAGCAAATCAGTGAGACGACGTCATGAAGTTTCTGCAAAAGATTGCATTTTCCAGTTTCATCATACTGATGTGTATCAGTTCGACCAGTCGAGCTGGGTCCACTCAATTCAGCCCAACTGAAATCTGGAAAAATCTCGTTATTACCCAGCTTGTTTTGACGCGAATATCGACCAACACAAAGTTTGGCATTGTCACGGTCGATGAACGTCTCGGTACAACATCAATCAACGATGTTTACTGGGAGACGCCTGTTGGCCCGATGACAGCAAACGGTATTACGATTTCGAACCTTACCGGGCTGGAACTCGGGTCCTCGCACATCGGCGGACAGTTAAACTTCCATGAATTACGGTATCAAATGAATGCCCACAAGATACCAAAGACGGTTTTTGCAGCTTTCAATAAATTGAACCTGCTGGAACTGATTGGTGACCTGACTGTCGAGTTCAAATATGACATTGGGCAATCGAAACTGGATCTTTCCGCATTTATTGCCGTCAGAGACATCGGTAACTTGTCTGTTGATTCAAGCCTGACAGATGTTCACTTCAGCGCAGACCCCGTGAGGCTGGCGAGCGGCAGAAGTTCGCGTGCGGAATTCAAGGCCAAGCTGAAGAGCTTTTCCGGTATCTTCAAAGACAACGGGATTACCAAAGATTTGATTAATTATGTTGCTGCTGAGCGCGGAGAAACACCTGAAGAACAAAGTCGGTTGCTGGTAAATAATCTTGGCAAATTTCTGGAAGACATACTTGTTCAAGGGGGAAGTTCGCCAGAACAAACAGCCTCGACTGACAAGTTTATTTCGGAGGGGAAAAAGTCCTTCGAAGGGTTTCTCAGCAAACCCGGCTATTTCCAGGTAACGGCAAACCCGAAAGAACCTGTTTATATTGACGAGATAGAGGAGCGTCTTCTTCTCCTCGGGGACCTGGATTATTTTGACCTTCGCGTCACCAACTCCAGAAACCCCGTTAGTGCAGCATCGGTCATATCTGAGGCCGACATCAAACCATTGACATCCAGTCTTGAAGGCAGTCGAGAACTGGGTCGCCGATACCTTGAAGGTAATGGTGTCCCACAAAATTTCAAGCGCGCCATGGAGGTGCTGGGCAAATACAAGGGGATGGATGATCCGGCTATCACCTACCTGATCGCCAAAATACATCATCAGGGACTGGGCGTGAAAAGGAACAGCGAGGACGCCTATCATATAGCTCTTGTTTCTGCCGGGTTGGGAAATGTTCAGGCGGCGAAGCTGCTGACAGATATCGAACAATCCCTCACCGCTGAATTTATCTCCAGTGCCCAAGATAACGCCCTCGGTACCTGGCAGAGATCAACACACGGTGTTGATCTCAAGAAACACCGGAGCCTCGCTTTCAAAGGAGACATAGAAGCAATGAGAACCTTGGCTCGTAATTATTTCAACGGGATAAAATTGCCACGGCACTATATCCGGGCCTACGCCTGGGCGAGTGTCGGCGCGGCCGCTGGTGACCGCTTATCCCGATCACTGCGTGACAGTCTGTTGAATGCACGGGCAAAAGTGGCTCTTGAGCCTGCACAATTAGACGAAGCGCAATCGCTGGCGGCCAATTTATGGTTAAGCGTTAGTGGAGTCCTAATAAACGGAAAATAGATTTCCGCTGGAGTGTGTTTGATGTGGCAACCCGAAACAAACCACTCCCCCCGTCAGAACGGGCTGACCTCATCCAGTTGTTTTCGGAATTTTGTCGACAAATCGACGTGTCGTTCGTATGCATTGCTGACGCCATTCATAGAAGAGTATTTCCGTTTAAGTTCTGTCGATCGAAGTTCAACAATCATCAAACTCTTTTTTGCCTTCGCCAGATGGTCAGATGTCACCAGCTTTTCTTCTGACAGATTTGTTGTTATTCGACGGACATAATGCGCCACCTCACATTGCTTTGCGTAGCTCGCCTCATCTGCAATCAGGAACTGCAGCCACGGCAATTTTATTTCAGGAATCGCGCAGGCTGGTCCAGCACCAAGAGGATTGATTGACGCGAGAATTATCGGTCTCATCAGCTCATACTTCTTGCGTTTCCTGAGGCTTTCGTAGGCCGACTTGTCCAGCCGTCGCAACTCCCTCCTGTCACCGGAAAAGTTATCGGCATCGCGACCAATTTCCAGCTTCATAAAGAGAACTTTTGCCGTCAGTTCACGGAAATCAATTCTGTCTACATTTTCATAGGCTATGTTTAGCCATTTCCCAGTTTTGGCGCGTACTGCTTCATCCGGACTTTGGGATGAATATCTGGCGAGATAATACGCACAGATGCCCTTCTCCCGCTTTTTGGTCAAAGCAACGGCAGTCGTGAACTTCTGGCTTGTCAATGCTGAATGGACGCCACTACATTGCGCTTCAACATCGTTCTCCTCATACAAACCCAGTTTTGGTTTTTTGGCTGTTACTGCATTCATTGAGGTTTGACTTGCTTCAGCATCAACTGTTGAAACAACTTTTTTCCGAGGAAGCTTAGGCTTGTAGGGTTTTAACAACGCGCCGAAGACAAAAGATCCACCGGTCAACCTGTACCAGTTTTTGCCCACAACTTTGCCCGTAACCCTGACGGATGTTTCAGCCTTTATATTTCCAGTGATCTTCGTATCGGTTGATGGACCGATACGAAGGTTTGCGTATTTCACGACGATAAAGCTGTCATTCATATCCTCGATTTTGAAGATCTCGGTCGAGGTTCGTGATTGGGCTGATTTATCGACCCTGGCGGTTTTTTCCCTGGAATCGCGTTCCACGTCAGCTAGAAACGCATTTTGGGTTACCTGTTTTTTTCGTTTTTCTTCCGCCTCTTCACGGACAACCTGGAAAACATTTTGATATTTTTTACCGGTCAGTTCAGCACATTCGCGAAGGGAAAGCTTCCGGCGTTTTGCTTCAGCCACATGGCTTGGCAACAGATCATCCCATCCAGCCCAGCGTCCGTCGTTTCTCGTAGCAATGGAGCAAAGTGCCTCGGTGGGCAAATCCGACAAGAGTTCACTTGGCGTCGTCGCTGAGGCGACGGGGACGGAACGACCCAAAAGTTGCGCACAGCTTGTTGGTGTGAACCCCCGTTGTCGAACAGCACCCACGATCTCATGGAAATCCGGGTTCGTTTTCCAAGCCGTTGCGCCACTTAAAACAGGTAACAATGCCTGGTGGCAAAGCATGCTATCCGACACTGTTTCCTCCTTTCTGGCTTGTTGGCTTATCGCAGGCTGGTTGTCCCGTCCCAGCAATTTGTCACATGCGTCGAGTGAAAGTCCCCGCTTTTCAGCCTCCTTGGTATGACGTGGCAGTGACGGGTCCCATGTCGAAACGCCCCGCTGAACCGTTCTTGTTCCTATGTTACAAACTTGAGAGTTGGAGAGACTGGCCAGCGACGTTTCATAGGATGCGGTGCTTGAGGCAACCCGAATGTCGCGGCCGATCAGACTGGCACAGCTCTCAGGCGTAAAACCACGGTCTTTGGCTTCGGCGACGTCACTAAAATACCCCGAAGTTTCCCACTCGATCTTGTTGGCCTGTGTTTCGACAGGAAGCGCCAATCTGCAAATGGCTTCGTTTGAAACGGCTGGAAGGGGACTTTCATTTTCGGCTTTTTTGTCGAAATAACCTTTATCTTCCAAGTGCCCTTTTGCCTCCTTGTACGCCGGCGGAACAACAGTTGTGACAACCTGCACCACAGCATTTGCCACAGCGTATTCCATACAACCCGTGAGCAAAGTCAGCCCAGCAAGAAGCATTAACAACAATTTGTATTTCGCAATTCGATTTCTCACGGCTCGTCACTCAACATTTGCGAACACGTTGGTCAAGGTATTTAGTACCATCCTGCGCAATACCTGTGTAACCGAAGACGGAGTATCCAAGGGATTTCGCGATAATCTTCGTGAGAGCTGGCTGGCTCAATTGCCGCCACCCTCATTCCCTGCCGGTGCAAGTTGCGTTTCAGTATTATCTAATGTTTCTGCACATGAACCATTTTCCACATAGCCATAAGCTTGGCGATAAAGGTCATCCAGGGTGAATTTCATCGCCGGAGTCATTTCATCCAGCTGCTTAACTGGACGCTGAGGTTCAGTCTCTTTTCGCCAGTTGGCTTTTTGAATAAGATATGACGTCAAATAGTCGATCGAGCATCCATCTCCCATCAGGCGCGTCAGGATGGTCCACTGTTTGACAAAAGAAAGTTCTGCAAGGCGCCAACGCCTAATCTGTTCCGAGATAATATTCGTATCCGATGTGATGAAGGTCTCCGTCCCAGACCAAGGAATATCGGCAATACCCACGTCGGCTAGTTCTTCCAAATGTTTACCTTTTGTGGCATCGATGGCTGTTGTGATAGACAGAAAAGTCGGTCCCAAGTTTGATGGATTGGCGTCTTGTTTGATGGATTTTTTGAAATATTGGCTGGCGAAAAACGCCATCAGGCTTTCACGTCTGACCTGAGTGTGAAGGTCCAATGGCACCCTCGACCAATAGCCAGGTGCTTCAACAATGTTGTCATAGGAACCCTTTTTGTATGCAATCTGCCAGCCTTTTTCCTCCACCCCTCTTATCGAGTCATATCGGATCATGCCGTTTACACCCTCAACAGAAATTGCAGGTCCTGAATACAGGTTCCACAGATTTCTGTCGGACCGTGCTGAAGCGATATATGATGAGATTTTGGGTACACTTTTGGGTAAGCGCGAACGCAATACATTTAGTTGCGTTTCAGCCGAGTCAAATTTCCCTGTTGTCGAGGACATGATGGCGCTGAAGGCGACAGAACGCGAATCTGCGCTCGCCTGGTCCCACATAAAACTTGTGTCTCCAACAAACTCAGGCTCTACATAGTCAAGGATTTTTTGTTGATGCGAGCCATATATCCTGTTGCCTGCTGGGTCGGAAACTACGAAATTTTGATTGGACTGGGCAATGGACTTTGACGGAAGTCTGGATTGCATCTCTTGGTACTTGTAAAAAGCAGTCGTATCATTGATAGAACCTAGACAACCAATGTTCACCTCAGTATCAAGAAAACCTTTTGCAACAACAAAGTCATTGCGCTCGAGATACTGAAGAAAAAAGACCTTGCGTTGGAAATAGTTGCGCAAAACGACCGCTTTTTGGTTCCCGTAATCGGCGGCTAACAGAATACCGAATTTCAATTGTTCCGAAATTGTTGACATGTTTCGCCCGATGCGCGTTAAGGCAAACCTCTCGTATCCAAAAACAGTTTCTTTGCAAAGCGATGCAAAATGCTGATCCAGCCATGGCGTAAGAAGCTTCGTCGTTACTTCCGAGCATTGGGATAAATATTGAAGTTTAGTTTCGTAGCTTATGACCAGATCGTGATCCGAAAAGACGTCAAGCATTTTTGAAAAACGAGAATTAATGAGTTTTGAAGAAAGGCCTTTGACGGGCCCTGGCTTTAGTTTCCCATTCAATTCCAAGCATTTGCCATATGTGATCCATCCACGCTGCGACTGAATATCAACTCGCAGACCCTGAATAAAACCCGCGGCTTTGGCGATATGACCATTGGCGATATTCCTAGCTGCAATAAACTCAGATGTGTCGATAAACTCTGACGTGGCGATCAGTTTTTTTGCGATCCCGGCATACGGTCCAACAAGTGCGGTGAAAAAGGCTTTCGTATTCCCCTTGTAATCCGGATAAAGAGTTACACCATCCCAACCTGAGTGAAGCAATGTCTTAATTTTAGCTTTGACATTATCTGTCAAGCTTTGGACATTGAGGGTGTTTGACAGCGTATTTTTGTCAGGAAACACCTTAAACTTTTGGCATCCTGAAGCCTTTTCAAGAAACTCCGCAATTAAACAATCCTGATATTGCAAGATTAACTTCAGACTTTTGTGAACGACCGGGTCTCGTTTGACATTTTTGTCCTTTAACCAGGTTGCCAGTTTTGACCGGTTGATCAGTTTAGCTGGAACTTTTTTTAAGGCTTGCTTCGCATCAGCATATGATTTGAGATTACTGATCCCCTTACCAACACCCTTGCTGTCAAAGCCAAGAACTTTAGCATGTTTGGCTGCTTTCTTCAGTAATACCCGTTTTTTCGCTGGTGCTTTTTCTTTATGAGCCTGTGCTACAGTTGCGATGTATTTAGCGCCGGCTTCGAGGGATTTACGCGCCTTAGCGGCAGCGTTCAGGTGAATTTTGTGGGCCTTGTTGACTCCCGACATGGAGGCATATTTTTTCTCCAATTCGGCTGAAAAACGCCCGACAGATGTGAGGTTCGTTTTGGCCATTTTCAGTTGCGCGGCATTCGGCAACTTCCTTTTTCTAATCTGTGCGGTGACGTGACGGACATTTGACGCTTTGCTGCACTGCGCCAGTATCTTTTTCGAATCACCGATCAGGAATTTCAGCCAAGGCGATTTTTTTTCCGGAATTGCACAACTTTTTCCGTCTTTCAAAGGATTGATCGCTGCCAGGATGATCGGCCGCATCAGCTGATTTTTCTTGGCCTTCCTGAGCTCTTCATATTTCGCCTTGTTCAAGCGTCTCAGGCTTTTACGGTCCTTCGAAAAACTGCTTTGGTCATATTCGGTGTCCAGCTTCAAGACCAGTATTTTGGCAGTCAGTTCTGGCTCCTTGATCCGATCAGAATATCTTGCCGCAAGGGTCAATAACTTCTGAATCTTGTTCTGGTTTTTTGCATAACCCTTTTTGTTCAGATGCTCAGCTAGGAAATAGGCGCAAATTTTTGGCAGACCGTCATCCAGTAAACTTTCGGCTATTTCAAAGGGGTCACTCTTGATGGATTTCTCGATCTCGGAGCAATCTGTTTTTGCCTGAGCTGTCGTTGAAAGGAACAAGATGCAGAGGCTCGCCAATAGCGATGTACCAAATCCCGAAAAACTTTTCATGACATTATCAGACACTATTTAACCTTCAAAAAAGCAGCAAATTTTCGCCCAAACAGGCCCTTTTGGCCTTCCCTATCAATCATGTTCTCAATCCAAGCATTATAACTCAAACGGTGGTCAATATCCGACAGATAACGAACAGATTTTTGGGTAACGGCCCAGTCGAACATTGCCCAAACCAGATCAAAGGCATCTTCTCGTACTTCGGACGAATTTGAGCTCAATAAACCCGATGACCCCATGGTTCTCACCAACCTGTGTCTGGCTGATCGTGCCCCAGCCCCAAACAGATAGCCTCTGAGTTGTGACCAAAGCGGACGCAGAGACTCGAAATCGCCCGTCTTGTCAAATTGTGTGGAGGAGTGGCGCAGCAAGGTTGGCAAAAATACCGCAGATGCATTCGCAGCGTCGCGGATTGATGACGGTAGCTTCTGCTGTTCCTGGTCCCCGGAACCGTCCACGGCAAAATCGGCATCAAAATCGGTGTTGCCGGCATAATGGCGGCTCGCCAATTCGTCACTTTCGAAGATGATGTCGTCGACATGATCGTTACCACCAGTCTGCGTACCGATATCGGCCAGGACCTCTGGGCGGTCAGGTATGAGTTCAAAATGATATAGTCCCGGCAGTAAATTTGGGCCGTCAATCGTGCCGCCTGCTCCCAGTTTGACGGGTACAGCTGTCACAAGCTGTCGGCCTGACGTTCCGGCCTTGAATACCAGCAAGCGAAAGTCCTTCCCCACATCAAAACCCTCATGTTCCTCCGGGGGGAGATTAAATGTAGGTGATTTGACCAGTTTTGACGGTAAATCCACTTGAACAGTATTCTTGCTGATCCGGGGTAATTTTATGTCCAGATTGTGGCGCTGCGTCTGAAACACGATTGTCGAACCAGAGCCGGATTTGAGAACTTCTGTATCCAGAACAAGACGAAATGCGTTCGATCGCAGAGGTACATCCAGAACAAGGTTTTGATTTCGAACGGTGCTGTTGCTGAAACGCAGCCATTGATCAGTATTAAACCTGACTTCAGAAAAGATTGAATATCCCTCAGCCGAAATGTCCTTGCCATTGCTTTTAAGTCGAAAGACCAGTTTCCGCTTCTCAACAGGAAAATCAGACGCCACGTTCTCCTCAACAAATGCCGCAATATCGCGTTGAAGCCACTCAAGCATGCCTTGATAACTTGTATTGTCGGCAGGGGCATGTATTTCACCCCGAAATCTGACATCACCACTGAGCTGTGCTGTAACATACAAAATCGGCCGGTGAAAAGGTTCGTCGACTACTCCGGCGACAACCCGAACATGATAGTCAACCCGGGGATCATGATTGGCGACCAACTGACTTTCGTACTGCTCTGGCGACCTGTTTACGGGCGCTGGCAAATGGACATTGAGGAATGCCGAGCGCAAGCTGCGTTTGGGGCCGCTTGTCGTCATGGAAGGCACCAGCCCACGCGCAAACAAGTTGAGATGACGATCAGCCAACCCCAGGGCACGGTCAAAGTCCACACGGATTGTCACGCTCAGACGTTCATGGCCACTGCAAGCCCCAATTTCATCGGCCATAAGAAAAAGTTGGCCGCAAAGCACCTCGAGAAACTGATCAGACAATCGTTCTCGTTCGTTAATGGCTTTCCGTGAAATAAACTGGATAACGCCGTTGGACTTACTGCGCATGTCAGCAAACTTACGGCGCATCAATCCGGTGGACGCCTTACGATCCAACTGGTCAACCTTTTTTGCAGCCTGGCCAATTTCATATTTCCGCAACAACGTCTCCAGTCCATCAAAACGAGACATAACCTCCTCTGAAGAAGGCTCCAGGGAGGTGGTCGGCAGAATAACAGTAACGAATTTTTTCCTGTTTTTCCGCACTGATTTGCGGATCATTCTTTGCAGGGATTTGCTTGTACGCCGGACAGCGGCAATTGATCTTTCAGACAGCGCCCTTTGCTTCCAAGCCTCCCGGGTTCCATACCACAGGGGACTTAGCACGACAAAATGTTCAGCTTCCTTGTACAGGTCCGAATGTTCAGCTCGAAACTGCTTCAATGTCTCACCAAAATCAGAAACATTGTTCCTGGCGATCAATCGCCTGAAAAATTCATAAGTGGCTTCGGGCTTACCGGCGCCAACCTGAATTGCGTCCAATGGGTTCTTCCCGCCGCCCATCCCGACGAAATAAAGTTCTGTTTTTGGGGAAATCGATTTTTGAATTCGTTCAGCGCCCTTTGCGGTTGCCACAGCCATCTCAGCCGTTGAAAACCAGACGGGATCAAAAAAAACAATGGTACCTGAAGCATTGGCGGGCCTGGCAACCAGCAGAACCAGTGACGCCAATAAAACAAAACAGATGCTGAATGATTTTTTCATTCGCATATCCCCAATGCCCCGGATACTTTCAGCTCCCTGTCATACTCACAATTTCCAGCGCCGTTGTGATCGCACCCTCTGACCCGGTCAAAAAGGCATCCAGCAAGTCCAAAATCAACAGTTTTTTCAGAAATCCCAGTCAGGTCTCCCTTGTCAATCTGATTGAAAAATTGATGATAGTATGGATTTGAGCTTAGCAGCGCTCCCTCTGTTGAGCAAAATTCGGTAATATCGTTTTTGGTCAACCTGCGAGGCAGCACGGCACCCTTGAACATCAACCGAAATTCATCACAGAACATTCTCAGAAAATTCACATCGTGGCTGATAGCAACAATGGCGACATTGTAGGTATTTGAGAACGTCAACAGGCTTTTAGCCATTAAGACGCGGTTGGCAGAATCCAGACCCCGCGAAATTTCGTCAACAAAAAGGATTTTTGGCAGCTTGATTGCTGCCTCCTGAAAAATGTTAAACAACATATAAGTCCTCAGCAACGACGCCCTGCGTCTCATCCCCATACTAAGCTGCGAGAAGGACTTGGAAAAGAAATCCTGCTGAGCGTTTGCAGTGGGATTTTTTTGCTGTGTTGAACCACCGGTCAATCCCAAGTCGGCAGCGAACGCACGCGCCAACCGGTCAAATTCCCCTTTATTCACGTCCCTTTTCCGACGAAATATTCTCTCCAGGTGTCGTTCAATAGTCTCGTTTTCAATCAGGGTCCCCGTCGTATCCTGATGAACCAACTGGATATAACCGGCTCTGGTTTTAGGCGCAATTTCCGCCAAAGGCCGCATTTCCTGTTTGATCGACAAATTAAGGTCGACAGAGTCGCGATAGACCTGGCTGCGCTGCAGTCCGACCAGAGCTCGGATCAGAGAGGATTTTCCACAGCCCGACTCTCCCAGAACCCCGACACATTTTCCGACTGCAAGGTTCAATTGCAACGGCAATAGCTGAAAACCGAAACCACCAACTGTAAAGGGCGTCCGGATCGTTGCTTCCAAGACGGATTGTTCCTTTCCATTTGCATTTTTTTCCATCACCGGCACTAGCCGTTCGTGTTTGGTGGTATCGCCTATGACCGTCGCCCCCCTGTGAACTGACTTCACACGCGTCAACTGGTCATCCTCTATACTGTAGTGATCATAATTCCCCTCTAACCAATCCCAGTCATGGGTGACGATGACAACCGTGTTCTCGGACGATGCAAATATTTTATTGACCGAAGCCTCCACACTCTTGCGTGAGATCAAATCTATGTCGGTAATTGGTTCGTCAAGAAATGTCACCGACCTATCCCTGATCCCTGACAACAGCAGAGCAAGTCTTTGCCGTTCCCCACCACTTATCTGGTGAGGCATTCGCCAGACCTTGTCGTCAGCCATATGTCTGTCACTCAGCTTAACCTCCGTCAGCAGTTCGGCGAACTCCTGCCCGGTCAGGTGATTGGGAAACTGCTGACGAACCGAGCGATAGGGGTGCAGGCTTTGCATGGTGTCTTGCAACAACAAACCAATCCGGTTGTCCCGACCACAATGTTTTCGATATTCGTAGTAGTCTGTCCAACAGGATTTTTCCTCGCTCTCTCTGTTGATCCAAAATTCTCCATGCTTGACCGCTGAACCGGGCAATATCCCGCTCAGAGCAGCCAACAACAAGGATTTGCCAGAACCGGACGGGCCTGAAACAAGGATTTTCTGGCCAGCGTGCAAAGTCAGATCCGGCACGTCAACAACCGGGTACCTGCCATAACCCAAAGAGAGATTGCGTGTAGAGAGCACGGGTTCAACGTTCATCTATCAGTATCCTGCAATCGAATATAGAAAATATTGCAATGAACATGACAAAGATAATCAACACATTTTGCCTGAAATAGAAAGAACTGACTTCCTGGAAATAGACATTCCTGAACTGGCTCTCTGGCAAAACCTGCCATTCGTAGCGCGTATCCCCCGGCAGACAATCTGTCATCCTGACAGTCCCCTCATTACGACAAACGGACTGATATTTTCGTCGCCAGTCCGGCGACAACAAAAGTGACGGATTTGATTGAACGGCATCAATCAGTGATGAAAGGATATTGTTGTCGGAACGATTATCTGACAGCGCCTGCAAAAATCCGGAATAGTTTTCTTTACCCTGATTTTTGATTTCCTGTTCAGCCGTCTTCTGGCTGTGTTGCAGTCTGGCTGATTCGGAAAATACCGTTGCTGTGGAATAGGCCTGATTAACGTCGATGATCGTCAGAAAAGCAAAATCCATCAGAAAAATGAACAATGTACAAAAGGCAAGCTGGCGGATGAATATCTGTTTGAAAAAGGCATTTATGAACAGGGAAAGATAGAGAGAAACAGCTCCTGTTCCCATCAACTTTTCACTTTCAATTATTTGCTCGCATTCTGTTAGCTTCCGCGAATTTTCACGAAAAAAGAAGATCAGCAAAAAGAAACCGAAACCAAGATAAATCAAATACTGGTAAGTCCAGGACACCATCGACTGTGCCGTTTCGCTGACAATGATGTCGTAAAACAGACTGCCGCTCTCTGGCTGCAGTGAATACAGCCAACGTGCAAGTGTGGCAAAGGGCAAAATCCAGAAAATGTTGGGCAGCAGTTCAAAAGGTTGGGAAACAAGGTTCGCTACCCTCGCCCAACCTCCGAACTTCAGTACACTCTCAAGGACAGACATTATGTAGGCCGACAGAGCCACTATCAGTGCTGCGGGAACAGAGGCGCTGGCGGTGTAAAGCAATTGATCACCATATGCCAGCCAATAGTCGCCTGTGGTCACTTCTTTAATTTCCAACGGGTTTTCACTTGCTGCAGATATTTCGGCAGCGATGCCGGATGGTATGCCTTGAAATTTTCCATGACCGACTGAATCCGATTGGTCCGCATTGAATCCCGATTTGTGCCGGGTGCCAAACGCGCCTATGCCTGACGTCGCGCCAAAGGCAGAAGACCCCTTCTTTTTATGTACAGGTTCCTTGCGTTCCGGTCCGTCGATTCCGGCTGGATTTTCCTTTACAGTCTGCAGCATGTCAGAAATCTGCTGATGGGAATAATGCACGACAAAAGCAGCAATAAGGCCGACGGATATGAGCATAAAAAATCTGTACGCAGAAACTGTCATCATCATGCCCTTCGATACAGATCACGGCGACCCAACCAAATCGACAGTAACAGAGCGAATATCCAGCGGACCAACGTCACGCAAACCAGGGAAACACCGAGGTCAAACAATGCTTTCTCTGTCCATCCTTCATGCAGGACTTCGACAAAGATCGCGCCCACGATCCCGGAATATGAAACATCTGCATACATCAAATCGGAAAACAAAGTGAAGGAAAACATGTAATAGAACATGGGTGACAATAAACTGAGAACTGTCCAGTTCACATATTCTGACAAAGCTTTGTCTTCGGTCGAATCACGATAGATCGAGGATATCACATATGCTTTGCGTGACTCTACGAGAGTTCCTGAAAAACAGGCGTAAAAGAAGATAAACATCATGCTGTTGGAAAATGCGAGGGCCACGATCTTGCCTGGCAATGCCGCCCATCCGGTCGCCTGAAAAACCTCGAGATAAGTGCTGACTGGAAAGATGTTTGCTACAGCAACAGCCAGTATTGTGGACAGGGACGCAGCGGCAAATGTCCCCGGTCGTGCGCGCCTGTTTCTGAAGAACGGAATTATCCCCCGCCAGATGGCAAGCAAGAGAGCTAGGCAAAGGACAAGACCGGCCAGGGTAATCAAGACCGAATACAAGGATTTTTCAAAGGAGATTTTCAGCCAGGACATATTGGCGTTTTCACTGGCCGGAACCCAGAAGCAAAGTACGACAGCAAGTGATAATGCCAGCAAACCTTCTATAGGTAATCGAGAGCCAGCCGATCCGTTACCTGCAGAACCCAGTTGATCCAGATCTCGATTGGGAACCAGAACCTGCAGATTTAGCACTACTTTCGCTGCCATTGTTGCACTTCGGCATATGGTGAGGCAAAAGCGCCGCTGGGACAATGCAGGTCCGGTTTGATGATCTCTGTCGAATGTAAATCGCGGCGGGGAAAGTGCCCAATGACAGCAACCGGATAAAGCTCAGACACCTTGTCAAGAAATGCGCGACGCCCACTGTTGTTGGCAGACATGAAATCAGCAATTTCAGCTTCCGGAAACAAATCAATTTTTTGGGAATTCAATACGTTTGAAGGTTCGACAAACATCATATAGCGGGCCCTGCTGCGGCCATAATTAAATGTCTCAAACGTTAAATGGTGTCGGTTGCGAAGTTTTTCAGCGCGGAAAGATGCCTCACCACCGCTGGGATCAATCAGCCTGAATTTAACTTCGACTTTGTCATCGCCACTCCAGAGATCATTGAGTTGTGCTTCAATATTGCGACGATCAGTCCTGTCGAAATAATGTGATATTTCTGGCGACAACAACATGGTCAGTCGAACCGACCTTTTGATCGGGGCATACCCGAGGTAGTTGCTGACTACAGGTTTCAGTTCGTCTCTGGTGGGCGAATCACTGACTCTGGGATCACCTGCATCAAAACTCTCGCCTATGAATATTCCCTTTGGGTTCATCTGCCTTTGTTCAACATCCACGCCGTTTCGAATTGGCTGAACAGCCCACAGAGACTTCGTCAGCAGGGCTCGAAAGCGGACATCGCGAAACAGGTTCTTGACGCGAAAATCCTTGGTCCCGAAGTTAAGCCCGACATAGGTGAAACTGTTGAGGTCCGGCGAGTGGATCACGTTATACAAATCCTGCGAAACCCTCATATTTGCAGGAAGTCCAAGTGAAACATCTGGCCGGGTTTTCTCTGACAACACATCAAAAAGGTCGGTTCTGAGTGGGAAATATTTCAGATCGATTTCATTTGATTTCGTTTCACCAGTTTCCTTGCGGACCGTCAACAACGTACTGCTTTCACGCAAGCGCTTGTATTTGAATATGCCACCTGCCCGCCGGTTTATCAGATCTTCGTCTCCCGCGCCAAAACGACGGTTGGAATAATCGATGGCTGCGTTTATGCCGGATTTGTCGTCCCCTTCCAGTTGTCGAATAATCGGGAAGGTAAGAATATTTTTGGCCGTCCAGCCACTTACCGGAGACGGAAAGCCAATCTTCAATCTGGATTGGGTATCCACTCTGAGCTTGTTTACCCAATATCGATTATTGCGGGCACTATTGATGAGATTAGTCGTGAACTTGATATCACCGGGGACAATTGAACGCCCCAGTTCGTGACACACATCAGTATTCATGGACAACTTGACTGTCCCGAACCTTGAAATTCTGATGGCGGGTTGCAGGCACCAGGATATAAAGCTGGCTTGTGGACCCGATGTCTGCGAACCAATGCAACGCTCCGTAAACAACCTCTCGTGAGTGAGATTACTGGCGATATGGGCTGTTCTTGAAGATGACGAAACGGGATTCCAGTTGGAGGTATATTCAAGGTGAGCGATTGTGAGTTTCCGGGCTCCGGCAAACGAAGAATTACCTGCCACCAGCGCGGTTCCGGCGACGATCGTCAGAAGCAAAGCCAGCTTGGCAGCAAAGTGAAGAATTTTTAACAAACGATCTCGCTTTATCGTCGGAAAACACTGTTGTTCTTCATTTACGCTTATCAAAAAAATCGCGACATCCTTCATTGAAAGAACCCTCTAGCCAATCCAAAGTTCATTTGTTCCTGAAGAATGACCAAATCGGGCAGTATTTCCTTCAGCTTGTGACTGGGCACAACAAATTCATTAAGCCCGAATGTCACGTATCTGGCATCAACCGCCAATTCCAAATAGTGAAAGTATAGCGCAAGAAATATCTGTGCCCGGATAGGGTAGGTCTGGTTATCCGGAACACTTAGATAACCGTGCAAGGTCGGCCAGAGATCATTTCCCGCCAGGGGTTTGTGGTCCTTGAAAAAGACGCCGTACAGAGAGCTGTTTTCCCGATCGATCCCACTTGGAATCCAGCTTTCGGCCGTTTTGCAGAGGCCCTGGACACTGGTCGCATAATAAACCAGAAAATTGTGCCGTTCAGCATCCACAGTACCCGGATCAACATATTCCAGTTGATGGCATTCCTGCCGTTTAATTTGTTTTTCAAGTGCAATGAGCTTGATTTGCAGTTCAGTCAAATTTGCCAAATTCACACCCAGATATTTTTCAGGGTTGGCTGAAATAACTGGCAGCCTGAGAAGTCTGCCGCTGGACAAACCGGCTTCGGGCACATGTGTTAACTTCTCTAGGATCATGGCATGTTCCCGCAAGGCCTCGATATTTACGTTCCTGGTCTTGCGCGTTTCATTCGTCGCAATGAAGTCTGAAAGGACGATATTTTGCGTCTTCGCAAAAGTCTTTAACATATGTCGAAGACTGATGAATTCGGTTGTCTTTGATGGCAGGTCGAACAACAGCTCTGTATTTCCGCCAGACGCATTTGCTGTGACTGTTCCAACTGAAAGAATACACAGCATAACCCCGAGGCAAATGCCGAAGTAAAAGTTTCTGAAATGGCACAACCAATTCGCCATCTAGTCAACTACCTCGAATAGTACAAGACGCGTAACGTAGGGTGTTGTGTCCTTCAGTTTCCGGTATACCCTGACTGTAACTTGCCCAACAAGAAACTCGCGGCCATCGAAGACATGCGGCGCAACCCATTCAAGGGAATCAAAATCGATGCGGGATTCTTCCGTCCCCGTATCCTGATTACAGACAATAACCTGAGCCCAGACGAGTTGGCCTTTCCAGCTATCCCGTTTCTCAATATAGGCCGACACGGGCGTTCTTTGTACCTTGGGCGCGCAGTAAGTACCTGAAAAGCCAATCGGCGCCAGCTTTCCACACCGTCCACCAGAACATTCCAGACGTTGAACAATGTTATTGGTTGTTCGTTTCAGAAAATACAGGGCATTGCGGCCACCCGACAGTCCTGCCCAGGCATAGGATGAGTTATATTTGAAAACGTCTGTTTTGATGTCATAGATCTTGATGTTCTTTTCTTCCGCAACCGTCGCAAAATCACCGGCCTTTCCGTTCGCGCTGGAAACATTCAATTCCCAGGTACTGTCTCCCTCATCAATTGAACTTGTTACCGATGCAAGGTATTTCCCGTCTGGCGACCAGGACGGCAACAAACCGGAAACTGACCGTTGTGAAATTTTCAGGCAGTCTGGTGGTGTGGACAGATCTACAAAAGTGATTCTCGGGCTGTTGCTATTGTCATAATATCCGAACGCCAGAGGAAGAGTTTTGCCCCCAGCCCCCTCTATCGCCGACAGGCTCCAGACCGGGAAACAGTCAAACAATTGTTCGCTGCCTTGAAATATCCCGTCAGAACCTGCGTACAAAATTCGGTTGCCGTCAAAAGTTAAATCGAACGGGCGTCTGGATATTCTTTCGCTATGGACGTTACCTGATGAATCAAGAGCCGTTAGCTCATACTCGTTGCTATCAGTTGCAGCCTTAACGATCGTTGGACCGTCAAGAATGGATATAATTGGCTGCTTTTTACTGCGTCCAAAACCGGTACTTTTGGCGTTTTCGCCGATAACAGCGGAGGATGGCAGCAACCATTTACGGTTCCCTGTGTGAAATTTAATGAGGTCATAGAGAAAAGCCTGATTGCTTGTCTTCCTTTTTTCCGGGTCGGCAACTACAAGGAATGCTAGGATATTATTCTTTATAACGGGATATTTGAGCTTCCATTTTTCCAAATCAAGTCCCCGGCCAGCAAGCTTGTCTCCTGCCAAGGCAATTGCAACAGGTTGCAAACTCCGGGCCTTTGTCGCCGTCGCCGCGACAACAAGGGCAGTAGCAAGCAAAGCAAAGATCCAGAACCGCATATGGGTAATGCTTGTTTTCATGACCAGCAGTCACTGGGATGGTTAGTATTTCTGAATGAGATACCAAAAGAAAATTCGTTGCTGGCGTAGGAAATAACTTCCTGCCCGTTCAGTCTTACCTTTTGAACTCGCTCCATATCGATATGATTCTCCAGTTGAAATGCCTTCTTGCCGGGCACAGCAATCCAGTATTTCTTTCCAAGTGGGCGATAGGCGCTGTAACAACGTATTTGCCCAATATCATTTCTGTTATAGGCAACAATCAGATTTATTCGCCGCATATCTGATGAAGCTGGCAGCGCATAAACCGAGGCATCATCGCTTTCGATTCCGGGCAATTCAATCCCGTCGATATATCGAAACTTGCCATCCCTATCGCGCCAGACAATCTGCGCCGTATTGTTACTGTTATTGACATCCACTTTCTTGCGAATAGCCGCAAAGCCGCTGGTTAAACCGTCTGGTGTGAAAAACTTGTCAACACGGATCGTCTTTTCAGAATCATCAAGATGGCTGTCCCCCGGTCGACTTGACCCAAGAGAAAATCGTCTCCACCCATTTTTGGAAACAAGCAAATAGCTGTCTCCAAAGGAGATCAGCTGGTCCGTCGATTGGCTGGAGCGTCCCAGAGACCACATTTTTTTTGATTTCTCTGTGGCATTGAGCCCCTGACGCCAGACCTCCCCGCTTTCAGACAAAAAATGGAGCTGCAATCCCTTGTCATCCATAGTCAAAGTAAAGTCATGCACTGAATCTTTGGTATATACGTTAAACCACTCGTCATCATTGATCTGCCAGACAAGGATGACTGTGTCGTCTAGTTGAAATCCGACGGCTTCCGCTGTCTCTTGCGCGCGCATTGAGAAGGCGCCTGACGACACGCTGTATTCGGATACGACTTCATTGTTTGACCTGCAATAACTTCGAAACAACAGTTCCTCGGACTGATCCAGCGATGAAAAAATAGCGAAATAGTACGGTGATGAACTATCCAACATCAACATTCTGGACAGAATAAAGCCGGAAGGTGGCATCGTCTCTTTTATGTCAGGTTCTACCGTCTCGTACACGCCCAGATCAACACCATAGGAATGGATTTTGTTATTCTGGCTTCGATTAAAAATCCTTGGCATTTCTGATTGTTCGCAGGCATTCACAACTTCTGTTCCTGATCGATGAACCGTCGTATCAATTGTCACTGGCACACGAACAGATACACATTCACCAGCGCCGCCAGGCTCTACACTGGTAACCTGATTGCCATCACCAACAATAGCAACATTTTGAAACCCCATATCCTGAAGCTTTTGCTTCGCCTGAACGGCATTTCCACCGAGCAACTCGGGAAATCTGACACCCTTGTCTTTTACCTTAAGCACAAATTGCGTCGTTAGTGTCCCGACAGTTGGTTCTATGCTTTCAATTGTCTTTTGGGCTGATCCGTCGCAGACAGAAACATAGTTGACAGAGTACCTAATATTCATCTGCTGAAAGAGAGGCAATAACTCATCAATACTACCACCGACGCTCTCGGAAAAATCGAGCTTTGGCCCCGCTTGAACCAACTGCATATTGGCAGCCCTAGAATCCGTTGTCGCCGCAATCAACAGAACAGGAACACACCAAAGCCCGAACAAGGTCTGCAATAAACTTTGTTCGAATTTCCCGGCTCCCGGTCGGATTGACATCGCGAGCAGCCATTTTCTGTAGATCGCAAAACTCATGGATATTCCCCTGGCCGGCTACTCGTTAATCAATTTGATACCGCCATCCTCGCTGGCCGCCTTCAGTCTTTCAACTTGTTCTTCGAGTGAGAAAATACGTTCGTTAGCGGACAATAGTTTTCTGTTCAGTTCCTCCTTATCCAGAACAACCTTTCGGGTCTTTTTGCCTAACTGCTTGCTTCTTGCCGCCTCCTTTTGAAGGTTTCTTTGCAAGGCATCAATCTGTTCCTCGCGTTGGTCCAATTCATCCTGAAATGAAGAACTGTCATTGCTCAATTTCTCAAAGCGGGAAACTATATCACCACTACTCTTTTGCAATCTGTCGATCTCGGAGCGCAGTTTTTTGTTCTTGTTTTTGGTAGCTGCCTGTTGTTTATCTTTTCCGGACAACTCAATCTTCAGGCTGGAAATACGGTTCTTCAGCATGACGATCAATCCGCTGTCTTCTTGCAATTCACTTTCGCGTCTGCGTGATAAATCAAGTTGCTCGGTCAACTCTGAATTTCTGACGACAAGCTCCTCTTTTTCACTGCCAAACTCTATGGCTTCGTCCTTCGCTTTCTCGATGCGTCGCTCGGCCCCGACCAATTTCTTCTGAAGGTCAGTCAGTCCCCTTTCATTTTGCTTTGCGTGTTCGACAAATTCTTCGAGTTTACGTTCCAGGCATTCCATTTTTGTTTCCTGGCGTCTTTCGACACCGGCGCTTGAACGCGTGGCAGTAACTTTCCTTGTCGGTGGCGCGAAGGAATAAGATATCGTTCCCGCAGCCTCAGTAAGATCATCGTTAAACTGCAAGGCCATGTCCAGCACACCATCTTCAGGATGTTGGCCACCGGCACGCAAATTACGCTCATCGAATTCGATATTGTAGTATTCGGTATATTGGGGGATTCCGTTCTTTTTGATATTGTCCAGGCGCTCGATATCAATTTCATTTCCGTCTTTGGTCAGCCGAACCCGATACTCGGTTCCGCCCCCGATAAATCCGGTTATAAGATCAAGTTCCTTGATCACCCAGACACCCGACACATCAATCGAGGACACGCAGAGTACTTCACTCTTCGAGGGTGAATTCCCTGCATTTCCATCCGCGGTCAAAAAGAAAAAGACGGCGATAGCAACCGCTACTATTGATCCTTGTTGTTTAAGCAACATCGGCTCCCCAATTCAATTGTTTCTTCGAGCTGAAGGCGGCTATGGACTCGAAATCGATACAACGTATGCTGAAGTGAAATAAATACTTTGTCAATTTATGTGCGAAAAACTTTCGGCCTTAAAGAGTGCTTCTAGAATGGCTCTAAAACCGAAAGTAACCATAACGAACCGGGCATCAATCCCACTTTCTACCCTAGTTTATTGTCAACTCTCATTCGACTTGAGGCTGCTGATATCCCTGCCCGAAACAGTTTGTTAATTCGGAATCTCCGAGGTTGCAATCCGAAATCCATTGACCGAACTTCGGTATGTTGAAACACTTCCGTCACGGGCAGAGGAGCGGAGGAATGACGGATGATCCGCCCAGGCACCACCTCGCCTGACGCGGCGTTGGCATTTGTCTATAACACGTGCCCTTGTTCCATCCCCAAAGGCACCATGATAATTTTTCACCCAACAATCTTCGACCCACTCCCAAACATTTCCATGGGCATCAAATATTCCAAAGGCATTAGGTAGATAATGTCCAACGGGTTCTGTTTTTCCCTCTGATGAAGTTGAAGAAGCGTAGTTTGCCTGAGACGGCTGGATAGATTTGCCAAAATAATATGTCGTTGTCGTTCCGGCTCGAGCCATGTATTCCCACTCTGCCTCCGTAAGCAAACGGTAGTGTTTCGAAGTTCTGCGGGACAGCCAAGCGGCAAACGAATTGGCATCGTTCCAACTGACATTCACGACAGGATGTTGGGCACCACCTACGTTCTGGTGAACTGGTTCATAGGCGTTGCATCCGCCGCCAGCGACACAGGCATTCCATTGTTCAAATGTTACTTCAAACTTTCCGACAGAAAATGCTTCCTTTAGAACCACTTTCCTTTGAGGACGTTCTTCTGGGCGACTGCCTTTTTCAGACCATTTTGCGCCCATATTAAATTCACCGCCTGGAACGACCACCATTACGGGACACAGGTCACAATCCTTGAAAACGATTGGCGGCAAAGGCCTGTGTTTCTCCGCCCGGATTCTCAGATCGATTAGGCTTTGCCGGTCTGGATGTCCGCGTCCAGTTGACGCCAGCCATTTGGTATAAGCTTTTCGCGCGTCGCCGTAATTTTTAAGAATATGTGAGGCCAGCCCCTGAAGGCGGAAAACGGATTCTGGTTTTTCTACCAGTTTTTCAATTGTCGCTAGTCTGCCAAGCAGCACCTTCGCTGTTTTTTTGTCTATGGGTTTAGTTGAACCGGCATAACCGGCAAGGGTCTCTTTCGTCTGCTCCAGAACCCCTGACCGTTCTTTGAATTTGCGAATGTAGAAAAGCGATCTGTTCAACTTGTCTGCACCCACTCTACCGGTCAGATCAACTGATATTGTCGATCCAAGAAGTCCCTGGATATCGACTTTGGATTTGTACTGTCTGGTATATGCAGCCGCCAGTTCAACCCCTTTCAAGCCCTTGTTGGCTTTCACATCGCTGACAATGGCGTCGACCAGATTTTGCCTGAGTTCGGTCATGTCTGAAAACTGCGTCATATAGCTGGAAATCAATTGAACTTTTGCTTTGCCCACCGTTAATCCGATGTGTCGTGTTATAGCAGCTTTAACTATTGAATTATTCCGCGCAATTTCCGGGAACCTCTTTTGGTAGAGCATTGCGACGGAAACGACTTCACCGACATCAAGTTTATCCAAATGATTGCGAATCCGTTCCAGAAGCAACGGTTTAAGTGTCAAAACTTGGGGAAATCGTTCGATGTATTTTCCAAGTTTTTCAACTTTGTTTTTGTCGCTTAATTCGGAAATATTGCGAGTAATAA
>Ga0233430_1002346_pt1 | contig 22198 bp, 22 predicted proteins | sample SI_118_April2016_2_FD_179883 | JGI IMG/M metagenome (GOLD analysis project Ga0233430, IMG submission 179883) | Seawater microbial communities from Saanich Inlet, British Columbia, Canada - SI_118_April2016_150_MG | ecosystem: Environmental > Aquatic > Marine > Inlet | place: Canada: British... | reverse complement strand
GTTTGATCGCATACGCCCAACCACACCACACCCAACTACCGCCAAGCCAATTTTCTTTTTTTCCGTCATCACGATGGAGGCCTCCCGTACCTAACATAAAACATGAATGAATATACGTGTAGACTAATGACGGGTGAATTGCTCAATATCAAGAGGGTCATTGGTAAGACACACACCTTCTGGTGTGCTGGACAGAGATCCATGGCCAAGCTCCTACGCGACCCGCTTCTCAAAGGAAGTGGATTTCACGATGTCCGCTTTCAAGGGTAGAGCACACTCTATATAGATTTTGCCCGACCGCAGCTATTAGCCACATGCGGACATCTGCTTCACGCTAGATCCACTATCTTTTGCCAATATTTTCTCACTATTAAATTTGATTGGCAGGGTTGCTGGTCGAGACGGATGAAAAGCAGATACTTTCCTAAAAACGTAAGATATACATTATGCTGGGAACAGCTTTGTTAATTGGGATTACTTGAATGTCGAATGCGATAGCCTGGTCAGTTTGTCCGCATGATTGCGCGAGCGCATGTGGGCTCGATGTAGAAATAAAAGATTCTGGCCAGATTGGGCGCGTGCATGGATCAAAGGATAATCCTTATACCGCGGGGGTCGTTTGCGCCAAGGTCGCACGCTATGCTGAACGGGTGCATCACCCACAAAGGCTGACCCGCCCCTTGCGCCGCAAGGGCAAAAAATCAGCGGTCGCTACACTGGCAGATTTTGAAGAAATATCCTGGGACGAGGCTCTCGATATCGTCGCTGAAGGTTTTACGACAGCGGCCCAGAAGCAGGGGCCGGAAACCGTTTGGCTCTACAATTACGGCGGTACAATGGGGCTGGCACAAAAGGGGAGCACCCGCCGTCTGCGCAATGCCATGGGGTATTCACGCCAGCTAGACACGATTTGTGCCTGGATCCTACAGATTGGTGTCAAAGCGGGATTAGGCAAAATGCTATCGGTCAATCCGCTCGAATTTGCGGAAAGCGATCTCATTGTGGTTTGGGGTTCAAACCCGGTTCACACCCAGATCAATCTCATGACCCACATTTCCCGGGCGCGAAAAGAGCGCGGTGCCCGGCTTGTGGTCATCGACCCCTACCCAACCGCCACAGCACGCCAAGCCGATACGCATTTACAACTGCGCCCCGGTACTGACGGAGCGCTGGCCGCCGCCGTGATGCATGTCCTTTTTCGCGATGGCTATGCCGATGAAGCTTATATGGCAGAGTACACCGATGACCCCGCTGCGCTGGAGGCTCATCTCAAAACGCGCACCCCCGAATGGGCCGCTGCCATCACGGGGCTTTCGGTCGCCGAGATCGAGGCTTTTGCGAAAGAATACGGCACGACCGAGCGGGCGTTAATCCGCATGGGGATTGGTTTCTCGCGTTCGCGTAACGGTGCCGCCAACATCCATGCGGTAAGTAGTCTGCCAGCGGTGCGAGGTGCTTGGAAGCATCCGGGAGGCGGACTTTATTCAGCCACAGCAACGATGTTTCCAATAGATTTATCGCTTATAAATGGCCCCGAGACGGATACCCGTTGGCTCGATATGTCGCGCCTCGGTCCAATCCTTAACGGTGATGCTGAACTGCTGGGAGGCGGCCCTCCGGTGACAGCGATGCTGGTACAAAACTCAAATCCGGCCGCCGTGGCACCAGAATCGGCGCTCATCCGCAAAGGCTTGATGCGCGATGATATGTTCCTTGTTGTGCATGAGCAATTCCTGACCGATACGGCTATGCTGGCCGATATTATTTTGCCAGCGACGACATTTGTCGAACATGATGATCTTTATACCTCCTTTGGCCACACTCACTTGCAGATTGGCACGCGCGTAATCGAACCCTTGGGTGAGGCGCGCTGCAATCATGATGTGATCGCCGCTCTCGCCAATCGGCTCGGAGTGGACGATCCCGCCTTTGCCATGACGGCATGGGAAATGATCGATGAGACTTTGAAAAAATCGGGCTTTGCCGGAGCCGATGCACTGAAGGATGAGCGACAGAAGGATGTTTGTGAGGATTTCGAAACGTCCCATGGACTTAATGGATTTGGCCATCCAGATGGTAAATTTCATTTTCGCGCTGATTGGGCAGCGATTGGTGAGGATTGGAAGGATATGCCCACGCTGCCAGATTTCGCCAATATTATTGATGAAGCCGATGCAGATCGCCCCTATCGGATGGTAACCGCACCATCGCGTAATTATCTAAACACGACCTTTACCGAGACCGAAACTTCAATTTCCAAGGAAGTACGCCCAACGGTAAAGATGTCGCCCGCTGACTGCAAAGCGCTTGAGGTAAACGACGGTGATGTGGTCAGGCTAGGCAATGACTGCGGCGACTTGCTGATCCATGTGAAGGTTTTAGAAGGTGCCAGGGATGGCGTCGTTATCGTCGAAAGCGTCTGGCCAAACACAGCTTTTATTGAGGGAATTGGTATCAATATGCTGACCAGTTCTAAGCCCGCGGCACCCGCCGGAGGCGCAGCATTTCACGACACGGCCATTTGGATTAGCCCGGAAATAGAATTGGCTGGTTAACCTGGCATTTAACAAATCCCGATCGAGTAAAGCCCACTTTGGGTCAGCGGCAAACTCTTTGAACAAGCTGAAAAAAATGCCTGCTATATTTTCAATAGCGGGCATCATTTTCTGCCAATAGATTTGACGGATTCTAGTGCTATTTTTTAGGAAGACCGCCACGTTTGATCGCCATGTCGGTAAATTTCCCAAGAGCGCCGGTGATCGTTTTGAAAACCTTTCCACGATCCCGGATACCATAGCGTTTAGCCAGCCAGGCTGGATCAGTATAGGCTAATTTCACCGTGCCATCGCTGTCTTTCCAGGCGACTGCCTTGAGAGGCAAGTCTAGTCCGATTGTCGGATTAGATGTCATTAATGGAGTTCCTATTTTTGGTGACCCGAAGATAATTACCGAAGTTGGGGTCAACTTCATGCCGACACTATTAGCCGCCTTTGCATGATCAATACGGGAAAATACTTTGATGCCTTTTCTTTCCAAAGCAATGCCAAGCCGATCAAGGGTTTTAGTAACGCCAAAATCACTCTGCTTAATAATAAGGCCATCTCCCCCCGCTTTAGCGGCGTTTGTAATAAATACTCCAAGCGCCAAGACCAAGACTGCCAGCGTAATTTTCTTATATCGTAAATGCATGTTTATTCTCTCCCTAGTTTATAGCTCAATTATCGATTGCGCTTTTTAAGAAACAAATTCACCCGACCGACGAGTTGGTACCTTAAATCAAATCAAAACCGCGTACAGATGATCATTTAGAACGAAATCTGAATGACATAATAGTTATGTATAATTCGATTGAAAACACGTTATGCGACTGGATCACGCACCTGTGTTCTATCGCAGATTGATCGAAATAGGGTATTTCGGATTAGTTTCGCTGTGGGTCACAAGCGAATTCATACTCTTAAACTGAATTATGTCCTCTTGCGCTGGTAGAGCGGACATTTATTTCTTAATATTCAAGCGTCCTTTAAATGCCCATTTGTGAAAATTCGCAAATGCTATGGTTTTAAAACACTATCGAACACTTTATACCCTCATTATTAGGTAACCCGCCAATGTCCGGCTACGAGCGGGGGCATTTTTTAATTGATATGGGCATTCGATGCATCTGAGAAATTGGCAACAAAAAATCATCGACGATTTTCCGACGATTACAAAGCAACACCATCGTTTTATTCTAAAGGCGCCAACTGGCGCGGGTAAGACCGTACTGGCGAGCGAGATTATCGAACGGTTCTACAAAGACAAAAAAATTGTCGTACTATGCCATCGGCTGGTGCTGTTGGAACAACTCGAACAGGCTCTTAGCATAAAGCACAATGTTCGCAAAATAACTGTTTCCGACTCAGGGCCGGCTTTCGAAGGTTACGACATTTTACTCTCAACCAATATGCGTGCAAAGGAAGTGTTGGCTGATGCCATTCCAAAAGCTGACCTCATCATCATCGATGAAGCACACCGGGTGTCTCCAAATGGGCAAGGCTATAAACGAATCCTCGATGAGTTCGCAAACAATGGTAAAAAGACGGCACAATTTATTGGACTGACTGCTTCTCCAGAACGCCGTACGGGCGATCAACGAGATCAGCTAAATCTAGCGTTCGACGCCATTATCGATTGCGCGAATATTGAAGACTTAATTGCAGACGAAGTTTTAGTCCAGCCAATCTATCGCCCACATTTTGTCCATGACCTCGATCTCGGCGTCATCGATATAAGTTCCGGCGATTTTCCAGTTTCATCATTGGCTCCGGCAATCATCAAATCATCGATGATCGATTATGCGCTGTGGAGTTATAACGAAGAGCGTTTAAACCTTTCAACGCGGCCTGTCTCTGCCTGGTTTTGTGCTGATGTTAGTGTCGCAGAGGCAACCTTAGAGCAGATTCAGCACTACGGCATTAAAGCCGCGATTGTCACGGCGGGGACACCAATCAAGGAGCGAATGAGGCTCTTGGCAGACCACGAAAATGGCGACATCGAGGCTATGGTATCAGTGGGCGTGCTAGCCGAAGGTTGGGACAACCCGCATTGCAACATCATTGTCCATCTTAGGCCCACCTTGTCCAAAGTGCTGTGGGGCCAATCAGTGGGCCGCGGGCTGAGATCAGCACCGGGTAAGGATAAATGCATCGTCATTGATGTCAGTTCCAATTGGAGCACATTCGGTCCCGTGGAAAAGCTTGAATGGAGTCTATGGAGTCATCGGCGCTCTTATATGCAATTCATGAATCGCTTTAACTGGATTGGCCAGCAGCAGGATGATGAGGACGACCAAGAGACTTATCTGCTATGTGAAAATAAATTGCAGAATGGAACGCGTTGTTCGCTTATCTATAAGAAAAATTTACATGAGAATGACACTTGTCCAGTCTGCGGTACTTATGCCGCGATTGATATTTATAAAGCACAGAAGCTCGATAGCTCACTAAATGAAAACAAACTGCATACATTATTTTTCGAGCGAGTCCCCGAAGTCTACGGCGAGATGAATTTGTCAGTGTGGAATGGCCTTGGCCGAACAGCCTGGAAATCAGCGACGCCAAAAGAACAGGTTTTCCTAGCTTTCTGCATGGCATTTCGCGAGGTCTCGGGAGAGCCGACAAAGTCAGAATCGGATTATTGGGACGTTGCGTTAGAAGCAGAAACCCGCATCCGTGCCTATCTGGTGGAAAATAAATTCCAGATTGTTAAACAAGAGGATTTTGACCTCGCTGATATTGCCGATGGCATGTTGGCCGGTACGGTGGTCCGCGCTCTACGAGCCAATTATGGTATTTCACTTTGCGGGGAGATATTCGAGAGCCATACCAACCCGGAATGCGAAAGAAAATACCAAAAAGCTGTAAAAATCGCGGAAAGGCTTGCTATGATAGGGTGCTCGTCTCAGGACAATCTACCTTATTTCAATGCCGCTGATCACTTGGCCACATTATAAACGGCGTTGCCTCTGTGGTTTTCAACACCACGTCAAATTCCCGCCCCGGTGCCTCGGCAATCTGGAACAAGCTAAGTTCAACAAAATCAAACGCAGTGTAGGGCTCTAGAGGCGCATCGAAGACAACCTGTACAAGCCCGTGCCAGTTGCCTTGATCGTCAGCAGTGAACACTTCTTTAAAATTAAGCACCGCCGAGCGGGCTTGGATGAGACCATCATCGGGGCCGATATTTTCAATCTCCAGCACGCGTGGCTTGGCATGAGCGAATTCAACGCCGACGATGGCGGGGATAATGTCATAGTCGCCGTATACCAGATTGAAAAAAATCAACGAGCCCGCCGCGATCTGGTCGCCTTTAACGGTAAAATCAAAAACGAAAGTTGCATTATTGGGCCGCTCCGGGCCGGCATCCGGCCAATTGTAACCACTGGCTCCGGTCGAGAGTGCGAGGTCGGTCCAGATTGAGCCTTTTGTGCCGTCGCCGATCGCCAAACAGCCGCGACAGGCATGATTGCGATCGACCATTTCTTCAGGCGCACGATTGTCAAAATCATCTCCCGCAAACCACGCGACCCGGCCATCACCATCGAGATCGGGCAAAAACTCGCCTTGGCGTAACACGCCATCACCATTGGTATCGGCCCATTTGCTGTTGGGCGAACGGCGGGGCTTACCTTCAAAGTCAAAGCCGAGACTGTTGCGCAAAGCAGGCCGCAACAGACCTTTGGTTTTGGTAAACCCAAAACCATCTTGATCACCGATGCGAATGTTTTTGAACGGTTCGGCAGCAACACTGTTAACCATGAACGCCACAATGACGAAGCTCAGCAATGCTCTCATTTCCAACCCGCCATCTCTTTAACGTCCTCCACTGTCTTGCCCTCAGCGCGCAATGTCTGCAACGTTAAAGACTTATCACGTTTGGCGAAGCGTTTGCCGTTTTGGTCGGTCAACAAATGGTGAAAGCGATAATCGGGAACGTCGAAATCAAGCAACGCCTGAAGCAGCACATGGACATGGGTGACATCCCGGAGATCCTCGCCCCGGGTGATCAGATTAACCCCTTGGGCGGCGTCATCGACGGTGACCGAAAGATGATAGCTGGTCGGCTCGTCTTTGCGGGCCAGCACGACATCGCCGAAAATTTCAGGTGTGGCGCGCTGCTCACCCTGGTCAAGATCTATCCAGGTAAGGTTACCGCGCTTTTGCTCCGCCAGATAAATTGCCTTTTGCATGTTGAGCCTGAGCGCGTAGGGATCACCCGCCGCCATCCGCAAATCGCGGTCATCCTCATACAGCACCCGGCAGGTACCGGGATAAACCGGGCCGCGCTTGTCTCCCACTGATTTATTTGGGGCGTCATGCGGCGCTTCATTCATGCGCTTGATCTCGGCCCGAATTTCTTTGCGGGTACAAAAGCAGGGATAGATCACTCCCATCTCATCGAGTTTTTTGAGCGCTGCCGCATAGTCTGCCATGTGATCAGATTGACGGCGCACCGGCTCTTCCCAAGTTAAACCGAGCCAGGCAAGATCGTCCAACACTACCGCCTCAAATTCGGGACGGCAGCGGGTTTGATCAATATCCTCAATCCTAAGCAGCAATCGCCCACCGCCTGCATTGGCCTGGGAATTTGCCTGGGCAAACCATGCCGAATAGGCATGTCCCAAATGCAAATGGCCAGAGGGGCTGGGCGCAAAGCGGGTGACGATAGAGGTGTTTGTGGCTGGGTTTTTTATCATAACTCTATTTATGTTTTGCTTGGGGCTCCGGCGCAATACCGCTAATGTCCTCCAAACAATAATTTTTATTGCAGAAAGAATTCCGATGAGCGATATCCCTTCTCTCGTGGGCCCCGAATTCGGTCCAACCGACACCTCTGGCGACGCCCAACAGCTGGTTATTTTGGTCCATGGACTGGGCGCGGACGGCTTTGATCTAATTGGCCTCGCGCCTTATTTTGCCAAGGTTCTACCGAACGCCCGCTTTGTCTCACCAAATGCGCCTGAGATTTGCGACATGGCCCCTCCCGGCATGCAATCCGGCTATCAGTGGTTTTCGCTGCAACAGCGCGAGGAAGCCGATATGCTGGCCGGTGCCCGCTCTGCTGAGCCGATCCTCAATAAATTCATCGATGATCAATTGGCCAAATATAATCTGACCGAGGATAGGCTCGCTTTGATCGGCTTTTCACAAGGCACCATGATGTCGCTTTTTGTCGGCACAAGGCGTGAAAAAGAGATTGCCGGTATTGTCGGCTATTCTGGCCGCCTGATCGGCAAAGATGAACTCGCCGCCGAAATTACCAGCCGCCCACCGATGGTCCTGGTAAATGGGGATCAAGATGAACTCGTGCCGGCCGACCAACAGCCGATCGCGATTGAGAGACTGCAGGCCGCCGGCGTTGATATTGACGGCCACATCCGCCCCGGCCTCGGTCATTCCATCGACGCCGAAGGCATCCAAATCGCCTGTGACTTCCTCACTAAAATTTTTAAATAGCCCTACATCTCGTAGTACAGCTTTTTGTTATATACCTGATATGGCGCATAAGCGGTTGAAATATTTATAGAAGACCTTATGCTCAAATAACCTAGGGGATTTTAAGGGAATTTGCATAGTGTCTACCGCACTTGAGAGCTGTCCTGCACTGGTGTTGAACGCCGATTTTCGGCCGCTCAATTACTTCCCTTTGTCGCTTTGGTCGTGGCAAAATTCGGTCAAAGCGGTTTTTCTTGATCGCGTCAATGTCGTCTCAGAATATGATAACGCCATTCACTCCCCCAATTGGGAGATGAAGCTGCCGAGCGTCATTTCATTAAAAGAATATGTTCACGTATCGAGACGGCCCGCTTTTACGCGCTTTAATGTGTTTTTGAGAGACAGGTTTTCCTGCCAATATTGCACCGATCCGTTCCCTACCCAGGAGCTCACCTTCGATCATGTCGTGCCGCGCTCGCTTGGCGGTCGCACGGAGTGGACCAATGTGGTGACCGCTTGCGGCCATTGCAATCTTCGCAAAGCCAATAAATCGGTTAAAAAAGCTGGCATGCAGCTGCTCAAAAAACCAGTGCAACCGAGCAATCACTATCTGCAAGATGTCGGGCGCGCTTTTCCGCCAAATTACCTGCATGAAAGCTGGCGCGATTTTCTCTATTGGGATAGCGAACTCGAAAGCTCTTAAAAGCCCCAATTGCTGTTGACAGCACCCTCGAAATCCCTATATTGCGCAACTTCATTCCTGGAAACGTGAATATCTTTGAAACGATCGATATTCCGTCCTGCACAATTTGTCGGACCTACCGGGACAAGAATAATCGATAGGAGACACATTTTCCTATCACTAACAAAGTGAGAAATAAGATATGACAAAGCGTATTCGGTCGAAATATAAAATCGACCGTCGCCTCCGCTGTAATTTGTGGGGTCGACCTAAATCACCTTTCAATACCCGTGAATATGGCCCGGGCCTGCATGGCCAGCGCCGCAAGAAGCCGTCTGATTATGGCCTGCAATTGCAAGCCAAGCAGAAGCTCAAAGGCTATTACGGTAACGTTTCCGAAAAACAGTTCCGTGGCTATTACAAAGAAGCTGTCCGCCGCAAAGGCGATACATCGGAAAATCTCATCGGTATTCTTGAGCGCCGCCTTGATGCAGTGATCTACCGAATGAAATTTGTGCCAACCGTTTTCTCAGCCCGCCAATTCATCAACCACGGCCACATTCGGGTAAACGGCATTCGCGTCAACATCCCTTCTTATAAGGTTAAAGATGGCGACGTCATTGAAGTGAAAGAAAAATCACGCGATTTGCCATTGGTTATGGAAGCCATCGCCTCACAAGAGCGCGAAATTCCAGATTACATGGATGTAGATCCCGCCAAATGCAAAGGCTCCTACACCCGCCAGCCAGGTCTAGCCGATGTACCTTATCCGGTACAAATGGAACCAAACCTCGTGATCGAATTTTATTCCCGCTAAATTTTGGGAAAATCGCATTAAAAGAAGCCGTTCATTGTTTGAGCGGCTTTTTTTTGTGCTTTACTATGGAGCGTTATAATCAAGCACTGAACAAAGGGGCAGATCATGAGTGAATTGGTCATCATTGGCGGTGGATTTGCCGGCTTAAAGGCGGCTTTGAGTGCGGCCTATGAAAATAAAGAGCATAACGGCGACATACAAATATCACTTATCTCGCAAAATGACAGTTTGGTTATTCGCCCCCGCCTCTATCAGAACGATCCAGCCGCAATGAAGGTTGCTCTGGAGCCGATCCTGGAACCGCTTGGCATTAATTTTATCCAAGGAATTGTGAGCGAGATTGATCCCTCAAATAAGAGAGTGGCAATTAATAAATCCCCGCTGTTAGAAATTTCCGTCAATTATAATCAGCTTGTTGTCGCCGCAGGAAGCGTCGTTAAGACACCCCCTGTTCCGGGCCTGGCCGAGCACAGCTTTAATATTGATAGCTATGAAGCGGCCATCGAATTTGATAATCACGTGTTGAAAGCCGCCCGTTTGCCGGATATGGCGGGCCACAATTGCTTTGTTATTTTGGGCGCAGGTATCACCGGCATCGAGCTTGCGACCGAGCTTAGGAGCCGCATTGCCGCCCACAGCAACGCCGAAACCGCTGGCAATATCGAGATCGTTTTAATTGACCAAGCCAATCACATTGGTCCAACACCCGAAAGCAACGCCCAAGCGGTCTATGAACAGGCGCTGCAGGAGGCCAATGTGACGGTCAAACTGGGTCAAACGATCACAGAAGTTAGCCGAACTTCCGTCACCTTGGCGGATGGCGAGCAAATAGAAACGGCGAGCGTCATTGTCACGGCGGGGCTTCAAGCCAATCCGCTCGCAGATTTGTTTGATGTTGATAAAGACGATCTCGGTCGACTGATCGTTGACGATTCACTCAGAGTTAAAGGCATCAAAAATATTTTTGCGGCCGGCGATATTGCAGCAGCTGCCACCGATGCGGATCACGTGACATTAATGTCGTGCCAGCACGCCATGCCGATGGGGGCGCATGCCGGCTACAATGCAGCTCACTCGATGCTCGGGCTGCCCCACCGTAAATTCAGTCAGCCCAACTATTTAACCTGTATTGATCTTGGCTTGTCAGGCGGCCTGTTAACCAAGGGCTGGGACCGCCAAGTTGAGAAGACCGGCGACGAAGCCAAAGCACTCAAGAAGAATATAAATAAAAACAGGATCTATCCACCGGCAGGAAGTGCGGAGAATATCCTGGCTCATTCCCATATCGATGCCCAATGGGCGGACAGTCGAGAATAACCCGCTTTTGTTGGCGGATTTCGATTGCTATGGTCCTGCCAATCTTAACATTACTATTTTATTTTTATTTCGGGGAACCAAACATGTCTGACTATAAACTCCTTTCATACAAAGATGACGGTGCCGTCAAAGCCGGCATCGAAGTTGACGGATCGATTTTTAACCTGGCGTCTGAAGTCGCTTTTCATGCACCGGATTCCGGCATTGACGGCTCGAGCCTTGATACGGCAATCCGCCGCTGGGCTGATTTAGAGCCGATCCTCACGAAAATCGCAAATAGCCCGTCGACCCGGGCGCATGCCTTGGCAGATGCCGATCTCGCAGCTCCTTTCAGCAATCCCGGCACGATGTATTGCGCCGGTGCCAATTACTATGACCACGCCGAAGAAATGGGCAACACGATTGATAAAAGCGCCATTGAGCCGCTGTTCTTCTTAAAATCAAATGGTGCCATCATCGGGCCAAATGATGAGATCCGGCTGCCAAAAGACTATTCGCAGAAATATGACTGGGAGGTTGAGCTTGCCGCCGTTATCGGCCATGAGGGTCATCACCTGAATCTCGACAATGCGATGGATATTATTGCCGGCTATACGATCTTCAATGACGTCTCGGCCCGCGATGTCGGTCGCCGCACCGATTGGAATTTCGGCATGGACTGGTTCCGCCATAAATCATTCGACACCTCTGCCCCAATGGGCCCTTGGGTTATCCCTGCCAGCCAAATTGCCGATCCGCAAAATCTCAGCCTCAAGACCACGGTCAGCGGCGAAGTGATGCAGGAAGGTAATACCAACGGTATGGTTTTCTCGATCGCCGAGCTGATTGTCTCACTGACCAAACAAGTGCCGCTGCGCCCCGGCGACATTATCGCCACCGGCACCTGCGCCGGTGTCGGCTTCTTCCGCGGCGTGTTCTTTAAGCCCGGTGATGACGTCAAACTTGAAGTCGAGAATATCGGCGAGCTCTGCAATCCGATTGTTCAGGGTCAGTAAACTTAAAAGAAAATTCAATAAAAAAAGCCGCTCATATAACTGAGCGGCTTTTTCTTTGAGCAAATAAGTTTATTTGAGGATGCAATGCTTCGCGTAATCTTTGGCTTCGGTTGCAGTCCAATCAGCTTTGCTTTTTTCTTTGAGCTCTGCGCACCATTCTTCGCTACCAACTTCTGGTGAACAAGCGCCGAGGGCGAAAACGGCCAACACGGCAAACAGGATGGGGAGTTTTGAAAATTTCATTTTGGGACACCTCTGAATAGGAAAATAAGGAAACAAAATTTAATTGAGTGTTTATCAGATAAGTATGATGAGCATCAAATCCAAATTAAATAGGCACAAAAAAACGGCCCTCAGTTAGAGAGCCGTTCTTTCAAATTCTGAGCAGCGTGAATTATTGCTGAACGGGTTGATGCTCAATACCGTTTTCGTCGAATAGTTTTTCCAACTCGCCGGTTTCATACATTTCGCGAATGATATCGCAACCGCCAACAAACTCGCCTTTGACATAAAGTTGCGGAATGGTTGGCCATTGTGAATACTGCTTAACGCCTTCGCGTATATCTATATCGGCCAAGACATCAACGCCTTTGAACTTAACGCCCATCATGGTCAATGCCTGGACCACGGCAGATGAAAATCCGCATTGTGGGAACATCGGTGTACCCTTCATAAACAAAGTCACCGGGCTATCATTGATCTCGGATTGAATCCGCTCAAATACTGGATTGTCGTTCATTTTTCTTCCTTTAACTCTAGATTGTGTGGCTTAAGTAGCTTCCGGAACGGATGTTTGCAAGGCCAGAGCATGAAGATCGGTGCCCATTTTCCCCTGCAAAGCGGCATAAACCATTTGATGCTGCTTGACGCGGGACAGACCTTCAAATGCTTTGGAGGCGACATAAGCCGCATAATGATCCCCATCACCGCGCAAATCCTCAATGTGGATTTGGGCATCCGGCAAGCCTTCTTTGATCAGTCGTTCAATCTCTGCAACATCCATTGCCATCGATTAGTATCCTTCAACTACTTATATATGCGGCTGTTTTAGCCGATAAAAATTAATATTTCGCCCCTAATATACATAGGGATATAGCTTTTTATTAGCGAAATTCAAGAGCCGCCGAATTTACTCTGCCGCCGCCATATAATTCGGCAACCAGCTCTCATGGGCCTCTTTGAGCTCAGCCACCGCGATTGTTTCGCCAGCAATGCTTAATGTGGCACCGCCGGTGGTGCCGAGCTCGGCGACCGGTACATCTGCCGCCTCACAAGCTGCGATGATCTTAGCAGCATCCGTGGTCGTCACCAAATAGCGGGCTTGGTCTTCGCCGTAAGCCCAGGCGTGAAGCGGGACATCGCCAGAGAGATCAGCAATCTCAGCGCCAATAGCTGACGCCCCAGTAGATGCCATCGCCATTTCGGCCACAGCCACCAACAGACCCCCATCAGATAAATCATGACAGGCTGTCACATCACCGGCTTCAATAAGGCTTCTGACACAATCGCCATTGCGGCGCTCAATCGTTAAATCAACATGTGGTGGCATACCTTCTTCTCGCCCGTCAATCTCACGCAGGTAAATCGACTGGCCGAGATGGCCCTTGGTGTCGCCAATTAAAAGAATACTTTCGCCTTCACCTTGGAACGCCACACCGATGGATTTTCTATAATTCGGCATGATGCCGATGGCACCAATCGCCGGTGTTGGCAGGATTGCTTGCCCGGCGGTCTCGTTATAAAGCGAGACATTGCCGGAAACGACCGGGTAATCAAGCGCGTTGCAGGCATCCCGAATACCTTCGATGGCACCAACAAACTGACCCATGATCTCGGGTTTTTCAGGATTGCCAAAATTCATATTGTCGGTAATGGCAAGCGGTCTGGCACCGACAGCGGTTAGGTTTCGCCACGTCTCGGCCACCGCCTGTTTGCCGCCCTCAACCGGATCCGCCAAACAATAGCGCGGCGTGCAATCCGTCGTGATGGCGAGGCCCTTCTCGGTATCTTGCACCCGCACCACGGCCGCATCACCGCCTGGGCGCTGTACCGTGTCGCCCATCACCATGTGATCATATTGCTCCCAAATCCAACGGCGGGAGCTCATATCGGGCGAGCCGACGATCTGTTTAAGCGCACCCAGCAGACTATCAGGCGCGGCAACATCACTAGCCGAAATTTCAGCCTGCGGTTCGGTCTTCACCCAAGGACGGTCATATTCGGGTGACGCCAAGGCCAGCGGATCGATCGGCAGATCGGCTTCTATTTCGCCGTTCATCTTGATCACCATCCGGCCGGTATCGGTCAAATGACCGACGACCGCGAAATCGAGCTCCCATTTTTCCATGATCGCTTGCGCAACATGTTCTTTGCCGGGCTCCAACACCATCAGCATGCGCTCTTGGCTCTCAGACAATAAGAACTCATAAGCTGTCATGCCCTCCTCGCGGGCCGGCACTTGGTCGAGATCCATCTCAACACCGACGCCGCCCTTGGACGCCATCTCAAACGCCGAAGAGGTCAGACCCGCCGCGCCCATATCCTGGATCGCGACAATAACATCGGTCGACATCAACTCGAGACACGCTTCAACCAAAAGCTTTTCGGTGAACGGATCACCCACTTGCACGGTTGGGCGTTTTTCTTCTGAATCAGCATTAAACTCGGTCGACGCCATGGTCGCACCGTGAATGCCATCCCGGCCCGTCTTGGAGCCGACATAGACGACAGGATTTCCTGCCCCGGTCGCCGCCGAATAGAAAATATTATCCGCATCGGCCAAGCCAACCGTCATCGCATTGACCAGAATATTACCGTCATAGCTCGAGTGGAAATTGGTTTCACCGCCGACCGTCGGCACACCTATGCAATTGCCATAGCCGCCAATGCCGGAAACCACGCCGGAGACCAAATGCTGGGTCTTGGGATGATCGGGTGAGCCAAAACGCAGCGCGTTCATATTGGCAATCGGGCGCGCACCCATGGTAAAGACATCACGCAAAATGCCGCCGACACCGGTGGCAGCTCCCTGATAAGGCTCGATATAGCTCGGATGATTGTGGCTTTCCATTTTAAAGACCGCCGCCTGACCATCGCCGATATCAACGATACCGGCATTCTCGCCCGGCCCGCAGATCACCCAAGGTGCCTCGGTGGGCAGCGTCTTTAGCCATTTTTTGGAGGATTTATAAGAACAGTGTTCAGACCACATGACGGAAAACACGCCAAGCTCGGTCAAGTTCGGCTCACGGCCCATAATTTCTAAGACATTTTTGTATTCTTCTTCGGAGAGACCATGTTCAGCAACGACTTCTGGGGTAATTTCACTCATGCCGCCGCTCCCTCAAGACCAGCAATAATGCCGTCGAACATCGCCTTACCGCCAAGACCGCCCAGCATTTGCTCCACCGCGTCCTCGGGATGCGGCATCATGCCTAAAATCGTGCCGCGCTTGTTATAAATGCCGGCGATATTGTTGCGGCTGCCATTAATGTTATTGGCCTGATCAACCGCGCCGTTCGGCCCGCAATAGCGAAACGCCACCCGGCCTTCCTCTTCCAATTCTTTCAGGGTCTCGTCATCGGCGAAATAATTGCCGTCATGATGGGCAACTGGCACCCGGATGACATCACCGACGCTGTAGCCTTGAGCAAAGGGCAGATCATTGCGCTCAACCTTGAGATGCACATCTTTGCAAATAAACTTAAGCCCGGCATTGCGCATTAGCGCCCCCGGCAACAACCCGGTCTCGGTCAAAATTTGAAAGCCGTTGCAAACACCCAACACGTGGACGCCCTTTTCAGCACGGTCTTTTACTTCACGTATGATCGGTGAGTGGGCCGCCATGGCACCTGAGCGCAAATAGTCGCCATAAGAAAACCCGCCCGGCACAACAATGAGATCAACATCCGGTAAATCCGTATCACCATGCCAAATTTCTAGAGGCTTTGAGCCGAGGCTGGCTTCGAGCGCCATCACCATATCGCGTTCGCGATTGGATCCGGGAAAAAGTATCACTGCTGCTTTCATGGAGGGGCTTTACGCTTCTATTTCGATTTCATAATTTTCAATAACGGTATTTGCCAAAAGCTGACGGCACATCTGATCGACATTTTCACGCGCCTTATCAGCATCGGTTTCTGTCAGATCCACTTCGATATACTTGCCTTGGCGGACGTCATCGACGCCAGCGAAGCCGAGCGAACCGAGCGCATGACCGACCGCCTTGCCTTGTGGATCAAGGACACCGTTTTTTAATGTGACGTGGATTTTTGCTTTCACGAATTTCGTTCCTTTAGCTCTCTTTCCGGCGGGAAATTACACTATTTTGCCAAGAATATCAGTGGTAAAAATTGCTGTCATTATCCGGCTCTTCATAGCAGAGCTGGCCTCACAAAACAACGTCTCCAATTGCGGCCTGCGGGATAGATTTTTAAGCGACGACGGGAAGATACTCAGCGTCAACGGGAGCGCCAGCTGCGAACATATAGACCGGCTTGGTGCCAGGATTTGCATCGACATATTCGGGCGATGGCAGCGCAATGAGCGACGAGGAAACCGTGCCAAACCCCGAATCGGTTGAAATCATCATCGCCCCTTCCGGGCCATCATCAGGATCATACATACGGCTCGCAAATAAAGATTGCCAGGCTGACCAATTGCCGGAAATCGGGTCTGGAATTTCAGCCTTCTCAAATTGCGGCAAATAGGTGCGGATACGGGCCGAAGAAACATCATTGCGGTCGCTCGATGTGATCAGGGAGATACCGGGCGGGATCTGCTTCACTTCGGCATGCGGCCCCCAATGGGTTTCAGCCAATCGCAGCCAATAGGCATCTCGGTTATCGGCAAAAACAATATTGAACGGCCGGTAGGCATTGGGATTAATTTCCGCGAGCGCCTCAGCCGCCGCCGCCGCATCGGCATGATCAAGAATTTCCAAAGGTAGCTCACCCCGGCTGCGATAGCCTTCCTTGGGCCCAAGCGAGCCGCGCCGATTGAGCACGCCTGCCACAACACCAAAATCGTTCATGCCGAGCCAGGTGCCGCCAGCCAGATCGTCTTTACCGGCCAATACATCCAACCGATCCGGCCAGTGGCGGCCCGGTGCATGCCAGGGACGATCCTTCATCTCATCTCGATTAGCACCGATGATAACCGGCCAGTCATGACCGGGACGGCGCAAAATTGCGAAAGTACACATACAGAATAGATAGCGATTTGTAGGCCCATTGGCCAGACCACAATTTATCTAAATTTAAGGACCACAAAAATGACTGGGGAATTGCTTATGGGAGTTGCTTAACCGGCAAAACAACCCTACATAAAGGTCAGAATTCAACTTAAATCTATAGAGTATAAAACCATGTCTGATACATTTAGTGATCGCGAAAAAGGCTTTGAAGCCAAGTTCAAGCTGGACCAGGAAACTGAGTTTAAAATGGAAGCACGGCGCAATAAATTACTCGGTCTCTGGCTGGCTGAAAAATTAGGCCTTAGCGAGTCCGAAGTTGAAGCTTATGCCGGCACCGTTATCGTCTCCGACTTGGAAGAACCCGGTATCGAGGATGTCGTTCGTAAATGTATGGCTGATATCGAAAAACGCGGCGCCAATGTCAGCGAGCAGGATATTCGCGGTAAGATCGAAGAATTTAACGGTGAGGCCCACAAACAAATCGTCGGGGAATAACACCCCCTCGGGAGCGTTAATGGATAGCAATCCAGCGACACCAAATGTCATAACAAGTGATAGCAAGGCTAGTACGCTTATCGATGCTGTCGCCGATTGGCTCATGGCAGAGGCGCTTGGCAAAACGGATGTTGAACATCTGCTTGATCAATGTTCCCTACGACTGAACGCTGCCGGCATTCCGGTCTGGCGCTCCGTTGTCGGCTTTCAAATTCTCCACCCGCTCTATAGCGCCTTGACTTTTACCTGGTTTCGCGATTCCGGACTGCAAGAAACGACGCAGCTCCCAACCAGCCGAGAGCCCGGAGATGATTGGTTGAAAAGTCCGCTTTACCATGTCGTCATGAATAAGCTTCCCTTCATCCGCCGCCATCTCACCGGGCCGGAGAAAATTCTGGATTTTGAGATGTTCGATAGTCTCGCAGAACAAGGGGCGACAGATTATTTGGGTTATGCGGTGCAATTTACCGGCGACGATTTTGGTGAAATGGGCCAAAATGGTCTGATTGGCTCCTGGGTGACCGACCGGCCTGGAGGTTTCACCGATGGCGATATCCAGTCTCTATTCCGTATTCAACAGCGCCTCGCCGTGGCCTGCAAAATGGTCATCAAAGAGCAAATTACCGAAAATGTGTTATCGGCCTATCTTGGCCCCGATGCGGGCCGCCAGGTGCTCAACGGTCAAATAAGCTTGGGCGATGGCGAAACCACCCACGCTGTGATCTGGTTTAGTGATCTGAGAAACTCCTCTGGCCTCGCCGACTCGCTCACGCCGGAAGAATTTATCTCCCTCATCAATGAATATTTCCAATGCATGGCGGGGGCTGTTTTGGCAAACGGCGGCGAAGTGCTTCGCTTCATTGGTGATGCTGTCCTCGCAATTTTCCCGATCCGCGATGGCCATGACAATGAGGCCCAGGCTTGCGCGACCGCTCTGGCCGCTGCCCATGAAGCGGTCGAGCGCATGAGCACACTTAATGAAAAGCGAAATGCGGAAAATAAAGATCCGCTCGGTTTTGGCATTGGCCTCCATGTCGGCGATGTGATGTATGGCAATATCGGTGTGCCGGAGCGGGTTGAGTTTTCGGTGGTAGGCCCAGCGGCTAATGAGGCCGCCCGGATCGAGACTTTAACCAAAACGCTTGGCCATCAGGTCATTTTCAGCGACCATTTTACAAAAGCCGTCGAAGAAGATTGGCAAAGTCTTGGCAAACATGAATTGCGCGGTGTTGGTGATCCGATGGAAGTTTTTTATTTAAAAGATTTGGGAACATAATAAATGAGCTTAACCGAAGATATATTGCATTTCTGGTTTGAAGATTTGGATCTCACCCGAGAGCGCGAGAAAAGACAAATCTGGTTCAAATCAACGCCGGAATTTGATCAGGCCATTCATGATAATTTTACCGCGGCTTATGCAGATGCGGCGGCTGGCAATCTCGATGATATGAAAGAGACCCGCGAAGGCTGCCTTGCGTTGATCCTCATACTCGATCAATTTTCAAGAAATCTGTTTCGCAATAGTCCAAAAGCCTTCGCCGCCGATGCCAAAGCCCGCGAATTTGCTCGCCATGCGCTCGATCAAGGCTATGACCAGGATGTTGATGGTTTCGTCAAAACGTTTTTCTATCTCCCGTTTGAGCACAGCGAAGAATTAGCCGATCAGGAACTGAGCGTAAAACTCTTCTCCCCCATTGGCAGCGAGGACACCAGCAAAGCCGCTCAAGGCCATTACGACGCCATCGCCCAATTCGGCCGCTTCCCCCACCGCAATCAGGTTATGGGCCGCGAAAACACACCAGAAGAAGAAGAATACCTCAAAACCCCTCCAAGCTGGGGCAAAACAGCCGCCGAGATGGAAGAGATTGAGAAGACGAAGGGTTAGCTTCGGCCAAAAACCCGTTTGAAGATGACGTCGACATTTTTGGTGTGATAGGTGATGTCGAATAGATCTTCCAACTCGGCTGCGCTGATTTTGGCGGTGACGTCGCTATCAGCTTTAAGCTCGGTTAGGAAATCAGCGCCTTCTTCCCAGACTTTCATGGCATTGCGTTGGACGTAGAGATAGGAGTCTTCGCGGCTGATGCCGGCTTGGGTGAGCCCCAGCAATACGCGCTGGGAAAAGATCAGACCGCCCAGTTGATCGAGGTTTTTTTGCATATCTTCGGGGTAGACCAGGAGTTTTTCCATCACGCCGGCCAGACGGTTCAAAGCAAAATCGAGCGTTACCGTCGCGTCCGGGCCGATCATACGCTCGACCGAGGAATGCGAGATATCGCGCTCATGCCAAAGGGCGACGTTTTCATGCGCCGGAATGACAGCTGCTCGGACAATGCGGGCAAGGCCGGTGAGATTTTCAGTCAGCACCGGATTGCGTTTGTGTGGCATCGCCGATGAGCCTTTTTGGCCTTTCGAGAAAAATTCTTCGACTTCGCGAACCTCTGTCCGTTGCATGTGGCGAATTTCGGTGGCAAGGCGCTCGACCGAACTTGCGATCACACCCAGGACCGAGAAATACATCGCATGGCGATCTCGGGGAATGACTTGTGTGGAAACGGTTTCAACCTCAAGCCCCATGGCTTTAGCGACATGTTCTTCGACGCTCGGGTCAATATTGGCAAAAGTGCCGACCGCACCCGAAATTGCGCACGTTGCAATTTCTTTTCGGGCCGCTAGCAGGCGCTCTTTATTGCGGGCAAATTCAGCATAGAAGGTTGCGAGCTTCACCCCAAAGGTCGTTGGCTCGGCGTGGATGCCGTGGCTGCGGCCCATGGTCGGTGTCATTTTAAATTCAAACGCGCGGGTTTCCAGCGCTGCCAACAAACGGTCCATATCGGCGAGCAGAATGTCGGTGGCTTGAGTAAGTTGCACCGCCAAGCAGGTATCCAGCACGTCAGAAGATGTCATGCCTTGATGGACAAAGCGCGCTTCATCGCCAACATGTTCGGCCAAATTGGTCAGAAAAGCGATAACGTCGTGCTTGGTCTCACGCTCAATTTCGTCAATGCGATCAACTTCAAAAGCGCCGCGATCCCACACCGCCTTGGCGGCCTCTTTCGGGATGACACCCAGTTCAGCTTGGGCATCACAGGCATGCGCCTCGATCTCAAACCAAATGCGAAATTTATTTTCCGGCTCCCAAATGGCAACCATTTCCGGACGACTGTAACGCGGAATCATAGCAGTTCTCTTTTTGACTAAAATTTATAACGGTGTGCGGATGTCGGTATATCAGGTGTCGTCCGGTTTTTGAAGACACTTGCCAAAAAATTATACTTTCGGCCAAATCAGCTTCGAAATACCGATCCAGGCAAAGGACAGCAGCTGGAGCGACAAAATCGCGGCAAAAGCGACTTGATAGCCAAGCGGCGAGAAATGCCCGTCACTTACCTGCGGCCATTGATTGATAATCACACCAATCCCCCATTGACCACAAAAAGCCGTAATAAAGACCAGCAAATTGGCCGTGGTGTAGACGCGGCCTGACAAATGTGATGAGAAATTCTGCACCAAACCGGCATAAGAGAGCGAGCCGGCGGTACCAAAAAATCCAAATAGAATCATCATCGGCACGATCATGGATGTCGGCTCTAAAATGAGCGTGACTTGTACCAGGCAAAAAATAGCGATACCGGCCATCGAGACCTTTATCGGTGCAATACCAAGCCGCCCCAACCGCTCGCCGATCGCCCCCCAAGACAGAAATCCAACCGCCAGGGCAGATGCCATAATCAACAAGTTGTTTGCTGTTTCCGCCCGCGACAAACCTCCAACATCGCTCAACCAAGGGCCCATCCACAGGCTTTGGATCGATAGCATTGAACCTTGTGAGGTTACGGCAATTGGCACATAGCGCAGGAATTTTGGATCCTTAATAACCTCGATGAGGCCCGCTATCTGGTCCTTCAATGTTGCATCACCGGGCTGCTTTTTTTCTGGCGGACGCTCAGGAACGACAAAATAAACCATAAGGCCAGCCAACATCGTCAAACCGGCCAAGACAAAGAAAATACCTCGCCAGTCAGTCACTTGGAGCGCGAATTCAATCGGCGCCGTTGCCGTCAAAGCGCCCAATCCTCCAAATGTCATAATTGTTCCATTGGCGAGCGCGATGCGTTCTTTGGGGAACCAATCGACAAAGGCTTTGAACGAAGCCATCAGGCAAGCTGAAACACCAAACCCAATTAGGGCGCGCCCGATTACCAAATTCACCAGCGAGTCAGACAGCGCAAATATAACCGCGCCCAAGGTCGCAAATATCAACAGGCTGGCCTCTACCTTACGCGGTCCAACCCGATCCAAAATAATTCCAAGTGGAATTTGCGCGGAGGCAAAAGCGATAAAATAGGCGCTGCTCAACAGCCCAAGACTGGCGGCATCAACGCCAATATCACGAATTAGATCAGGCGAAATAACCGCGCTTACCGAACGATAGAGATAAGACAGGTAAAACCCGAAGGCAAAAGGCAAAAATACACGAAGGGTTTTTGAAATTGTCATAATTAAATCTGCTGGGGCTCAATTGCCAAAACAATATTACGTAACCACTTGAGGGGCTGGCCAAGCACGTTACAACTGGTTCTAATTTACTGGGATTTATCCGGAGATAAAGGCAATATTGTTTTTGCCGGCTGCCTTTACGTCATACATCGCGCTATCGGCATTTTTCAAGAGCGCCTCGGTGGTTTCACCATCATCCGGATAGACAGCAATTCCGATACT
>Ga0233430_1002343_pt1 | contig 22209 bp, 17 predicted proteins | sample SI_118_April2016_2_FD_179883 | JGI IMG/M metagenome (GOLD analysis project Ga0233430, IMG submission 179883) | Seawater microbial communities from Saanich Inlet, British Columbia, Canada - SI_118_April2016_150_MG | ecosystem: Environmental > Aquatic > Marine > Inlet | place: Canada: British... | reverse complement strand
GTGCCGTCTAAATCGAGAGCGTTGTTCGTTGCAAATAGACTGGTGTTTATCACAAAAGCTGTGATTAAGATTATTTGTGCAAATTTTAGCATTTTCCCCCCTGCTTGATTAAGAAGTGGACCCCATATCTTGGACAGTATTTCTTGATTCTTAGGAGCGAAAGATCCGGTATTCACCATGCTATCAGTTTCCTTACCTTCGAGTCCCTAAAGTAATTCTGGCAGATTTGGTGATAACTTGAATAATAATTTCTGGGCATTCAGCATATTAACCGCCACTAACAAGCAATCATAGACACATTAACCAAATTCTCGAAAAAGTCAGCTGTGTCGTTTGTCATGTCCGGAGATTGGTGTCCAAAACTCTCCGGATTTTCCAGTATTAGCTAAAATCTTAATACTGGCAACATATCCATCTTTTAAGTCGATTGTTATGGCCCCTCGAATTTAATGATTGAAGAAAATATCTAATACAATCGGAACAATGAAAGGAGAATGATAGCCATGTACGATCGGTTTGGCGTTCTTATATTCACCACCCATCGCTCCGGAGGGAGGATAAACATAAGAACTTTTTATCAATACGTATGTCACTCACTAATGTATATGATAAACAGGTACTTAGTCCACAAGTGGTAACGATTGGCAACCCACCTATATTTCATGCATTTTTACCAAAAACACGCTTTGGGCTTCAGAGATGTGAACTCTCCCCTAAAAGGTTAACAAAGGATGAGAGGGAACGTGGTCGGAGGATAGAATATGAGCACCTCATGCAAGAGAATGGTTGGACTCGAGCTGAGCTGGCTAGACAGCTTGGGTTAGTCGGGTTTAGGTAACGACAGTTTAAGATAAAAGGTAAGATTGCGTTATTGGGGTTTTGACCACTCTTTGCCAATTTTTTTTCTGACTTCATCAGCCATCTTCTTGTTACCACATCTAGCATAGGTATTCATCTGGCAGACACCAATAAAATAGTACGCTCCAGAGTGAAATGAATTTAGTAATTGTTTCTCAGACAAATTCAGACCCATTATTCTATTAATATCATCAGACAAAGCCTTAGCCAGACAGTCCATATCTCCTTGACATTTTATATATTTATCTCGATATGTGTTAGCCTGTGTTCCTTTTTCAGCTTTCATCTGGTTGGTAAGCATTTCGCCAAATTCTTGCATATCTTTAATATTCTTGATCTGCTCCCAAGCGATTCCAATCACAGCTGTAAGTTGAAAACCTCTCAATATATTCTCTAATTCGCCGTTAGAAATAATTTCATGTGATGTTTCAGAAACATCGGCACCTTCTCTTTTCAGTGTGGAGAATGACCCAAAAACATATTCTTCTCTGGTTGTTTCAAAATCTAGAATAAGGGCATTAATTACTGCTGCAAAATCCTCTTTCTTGAGATACTGTTTCCTACTAAACAGGCCTGTTTCTACTGGGAAAGCTGAGTGTACGCCTGATAATAATCTTCCAGTTAGATAATTAAATACTGCTAACACTGGTACAACTGTCATGAGCAAGATTATTCCAGTGCTCATACCTCCCTGCACTTTAATAAAGGGTAAAGGCAAAATCTGGTCAAACCATGCAGTGATTATTAATATCCATGAATAGGCTTGAAATATTGCGTTTATGTAGAAAAGTGGCAAATAGAAGGTACCTGCTCTAATTAAAGCAATTGATCTAGAGATATTAACCAAGGTTACTAATGGTTTATAAGCACCAGCACCAACCACTATGACCCAAAGAGTTCCTAATGCCAGTTTATGGTCAGTTGACCAGGAAATACCGGGAATCACCCCTTTAACAAATGTGGAATATATGCCGAAGCCCCAATAAATAGCAGCCATCATAAATAAAGAGCTTACAAGGATCACAGGGAAAGAACTCTCTATATCGACATTGTCTTTCATATCGGAATCTCCAACCATTAATTTATTTGATGCGGCCCAAGTAGTTGAGCGAGGGTGAGACAGACTGCTAAAAACACTTAGGAATAAACCCATTCAACACTGCGTACTCGGATTGCCAATTTGGGAATGCATCTGAGAACCCAGATAAAAAGCCAATCACAAGATCCGCCTGTGTATTCTTTGAAATTGTGGCCTCTTGAGCGCTAACCGAAGAAAAGTTGAAAGATTCACTTTCGAGAGCGTCTCTAAGGTCATACACGGCTCTTTGGAGTGTTTGGATACGGGATTTTTCGGAACTGAAAAGCCCACCCTGCTTATTATGATACTTCTTTGTAGCTACAAGTACATCTTGAGCGATGCGGAATGATCGAGGAAATTTCTCTGACAAAGCCACGGCTTTGTCAGAGTCAGTGGTTTTGGTTCCAGTTGGGTGTATTAGTATTTCAAGTGCCATGTTTTCCTCCCGCTAGACTATCAGCCTGGATCCATAAGTATCGCATAAATCCACCTTTCTTATAATCCAATATGCTCCTAACGCCCTGCGTTTTAGCTGCCCATTTCAGGACACTGAGCTGCTTCAAATAGTGTATTCATGTTCAGCATTTCGATCTGCAGGTCCCCTCTGGGAACGCCAGCTATAATTATTTGCTAGCATTAAAAATGAACTTGGAGCTCGCTTTCGAATTGAATATTTGCAACCTCACAGGCCATTCTCAGAATTTTCTTAATCCCCGCTTTACTATAGTTTGTACCAATAAACCAGCCAGGCTTTAACTCAAATGAGTGATCCTCACAGAGATCGGGGCGATCAGGGTATAGTTGAAACTTGTCTCTAGAGAGGTATCTTCTTTTTTTACCATGCTTTGGTCTTGACTCAAATCTATTAAGAAAATTACTATCATCATCGGACAAGATCATTAGGACATCAATCAAAACCCCTCTCGCATTCTTTGATTTATATGATTTCCCTCTAAGAATAAATCCAGCCTTTTCCGGTGGAGGCATTTCATGAGGGGTTGGGTTTTTATGCGTTGTCTTTGACTGAAATGGAGATGATATGGCCGGAGTTGGAAAATACTGGTTTGCCATTCCAGTTAGAAATACCCCAATTGTGTCTGGGTCTGGCTGATACCCACACAATGATTCAACCTTCTCTGCGACAAGCTCAACAAGTAGGTCATCGTTTTCTTCGAGCAACTTTTTCCAAGCTACAGGTAGAGTAGATGATATATCTTTCTTCTTGGAATTGTTTCTAAAGTCTTTCCTTGCATTAGAAAGGGCTTCACCACTTTTAATTAACTCATAGTCAAGATATCGTTGGAATCGTTCAGCACTCTCTGCATTAGACCGCTCAAGTAAATCAAGCATGTATACTCTTCGCTCTTGGATATTACCCTGCTCAGCAGGTAAGAAAAAATGCCATTCTTGCCCATCTGTTAAAATTGCAAGAGGTATCCCAGCAATAAATGCATATTCAAATAATTGGGTTTCTGCACCCGTAGCTTTGCCAACTTGTTTTACCTCGATAAATGCTACAGGTTTCTTATTGCTATTACACAATGCGTAGTCCACTCTCCGACCTTCCAATGTGTATTCAGGCATCACGACATTGGAATCAAAAATAGGCCAACCCAGTTCCTGTAGAATTCGCAACACAATACCCTGCGAAACGGACGCTTCATTTGAGAATTTTCCTGCCCTGATGTTATTTGTAATAGATTCTATATGATTCTCTATGCTCATAATTCCTCTCTTTTAAGAAACCTAACGACCAAGCTACCTGGCATGAGCAAAGAACAGCGTGGTGAAAGTCCGAACGAGCGTATAGTTAGGTTTTTTCATTTTTCCTTCGCTCGTTAATAGAATCTCTCAATACTCTCGCTTTTTCCCACACACCATTCCACTCTTCTAATATTTTTAGATGCTTTTCGGTTTCTTCGTTTGAAAGATATTCATAATAGTCATCGGTTTTTTTATATGGATATTGTTCTAGATATTTTTCAATCAGGTTCACTCTTACTTCGGCATCTTTAGTAAATTCGGACAATAAATAGTTGCGCCATTCCTTTTTACCTCTATGATCGTTACAGCTCTGACATGATGGCACGATATTACCAATACAGTATTCCCCGTGCTCTACTGCTGGAATTAGATGATCAGGGACAATACCTGTTCGTGGATTTCCATTATCTTCACACCCACAGAATGCGCACAAATTACCAAAATATGATTTAATTTCCTCCCATTCTGTGTTCGACAAAGTTCTAGGGCTAAGCAATTCCCTCATGCCTCTTTGAACATGATAATTCATACGTGAAAAATGATTTGTACCTGCCATAATAACCTAACATTCTTGGCTTGAGCTGCCCCAAAGAAAGCATCTCTTTGTAGGGTTACTTTATCCATCCACGGCATTCCCCCCCTTAGAGCAGCCCAGACATTTAATCCGCCAATATCGCTTTCTGCATCAACATCTGGTTGTTCTGGTAGAACGGAACATCTGTATTCCCCAGAATTGAGGGTGGGACATCTGCCAACTCTTTCAGATTGTCCATGGGTACGATAACTACCTTTGCCCCATTCTCGGAAAGCATGGAGACCTTATCAGCAAAATTGATAACTCGTTCGATAGCACCACCCACAGAAATATTTCCTAGAACGGAAAGACCTGGTCTCAGGTTTTTCTTGTAGAGTGCTGAAACGATAGCGATGTAAACAGCAGATCCAACTCCTGAAGACACGCTGCCACCAAGTAGATTGCTCACTTGTATGGTGATATCAAAATTCTTGAGCTGGTGCTTATCACTAAGGATAGTCTTCTCATTGGCTTTAATATACTGGTAGGTATTCTTGATGTTCTCCTTGACGGTCGTGTTGCTCACGCCTGAGATATTCAATTTTCCAGATCCAGCTGATGCAACAGCCTCAATTCTTACCAGAGCCAGATTATCCCCATCACTGGTACTTGTGTAGCAGACACCAGGGGGCAGCGGTGAATTCTCAATCAGATGAGAGCCCTTTTCTTCCGGTAATCCTACGAAGACCTCTTCCTGAGTCTCCTTATCGATAAATGAAAAGTTCGTGTCCCAGAACTCCATCCCACCAATGCGTTTTAATTGTTCTTTGACCCTGCGCCTCATTTCGAGAGCGATCACCAGGTATTCCTGAACATCCTCTTTGGTATATTCACCATCTGGATGCATCAATTTGATGAAACCCGAGACAATTTTCTTCACCGGTTTGGTGTCGCGCTGCTTAAGGTGAGATCCCAACGTAAAATATTGCTCGAGGGCGTCGGTATAATTCGAACGGCGCAATGACTTCAGAACCTCTGAAAAATAGTCCGTGCTAAAACCGAAACTGGAGGTGAAGTGCTTAGGTGAGAATTTGATCATCTCCCAACCGGGTAAATAAAAATGGATACGATCCAGGAAGGCTGTATCCGAATTTACTTCATCAGATAGAGGACTGAAGAGGTGCGAAGTCTGTAAAACAGTTTCAACCGGTTGATTGATATTCCCGTTAAAAATTATGGAGGCTACTCCCGTTATCTCTCCGCCTGCTCCAGCACGAGAAAAAGACCCCGACTCCAAGTAATCTTTCATGAGTGGAATGGCATCTCGATCTTTAAAGATCTTATCAGTTGCTTCGTCAAAACAAATTGCATCCCATTGACCTACAGCACCGACTTTACCTGTACTCCCATGTACAAATAGCTTCGCGACTGTCCCCTGACCACCAGAGACCAAAACTGCATAAGGTGTTAGCTCCTTATAGACAAAGGATTTTCCTGTTGATCTTGGACCCAGCTCAATAAAGTTGAAATTTGATTCCACCATAGGAAGAAGTCGCGAGAGCAGCAGCATTTTAATGCGATCAGTCATACCCTCGGCACTTGGCTCATAGCCCGAACTACGCAGTAGAATATCAAGCCACTCTCTTTTGCTGAATTCTTTGCGTTTGTTAAGGACCTTGCTATTGTCGAAAGATGAGAGTTGGATTGGCTTTATCTCAGTCACTACAAAAGGGAATATGTTGGATCCAATGCGGATATCCGGATCATAATCGATATCGATAATAGCCCAGATACCGCCCATGAGCATTTTCTCATGCTGTTTGACTAGGGCATCACTGATATTGCCGTTTTTGATGTTACTATTCTGTAATTTGGCCCAATAGATGTCCTTTTTCGAATCTAATTCTACAGAGATCTTGTCAATGATCTTATAGCGACCTCTATCCTTGATTAAATGGTGTATCTTTGAACTTTCTTCAGGGTTCACATAGTGTTCACCCAAAATCTTCTTAACATTTTCCATCCCCTGACGAATTTTCTCCTCATCGTCAGTGGAACAGGAATTTGCGATCAAATACTCCAGTACAAATACTGGAACGTTAGCTCCAACTTTGATCGAGAGTACCAGGTCTTTGCGGACTACAAAACCCCTGAAATGTTCGAGTAGCTTAAAATCCAAATCATTTAATTCAGTCATATCACATCCTAGTATTTATAATAGACCACCGAGGTCCCGATCTTTGTTCTGTCGAACGGTGGTCTTGTCAATGAGCTGTTTGGTTGTGGCGTCAATCAAGTGCACCTCAAGTGCCTCGTAGCCATCGAATGTGTAGTCTCTGGCAGCACTTTGTTCGCTTTCCAGTGAGAATACATCACTCTTGTTCACCTGGGACTTTTTATTAAAGAATATCAACGTCAATTTTCTGGAGGCAGAGAAGACATCCCCAGATCCTTTGTCTGCTTTGATCTTGATCTGAAAGTTATCCCCTGAGACATCCTCGAGTTCAGATTTATTCGTAATATGAACAACTAAAGGCTTCATCGAATTCGATGAATGTTCCCATGAGAAGAAAGGCGTTATGATTTCCTGTGGCGCAGCGCCACCATGCGAGAATCCATACACTCCAGGGGTTTTAAAAGGGTTGAGGGTCGTTGAGAAATACAGGTACTCATACCCCTTGTTCTTCCTCTGGATCTCAATAAGAGACGCTTGTGAGCTCATTTTATCTTTGGTACGAATGTAGCGCTCGGCCTTTTCATGATCCCCGCTAGGTTTTACTTGAATCTTGTCTGCTTCAGAGAGAAGACCGGTTAAGACGAAACCATGGTCACTAATAAGATGCACTTTGCCATAACCACTTTCTAAAAGCATTTGGATCTTCTCAGCGAAGTATTCGATGGTTTCTGGAAAATACTTCAGCGCCTTCTGCTGCAGCTTTTCGCCCATATCATCGATATCTTTGTATGTGCAAATCAATACATCGCTTGAGCGTGCCTGCTGATTCACTTTATCCAATTTAATAAACTCTATTGATTTGGTGCCGTTTTGTGAACTCAGGTATTTTTCACGTTTGGAGTGGACAGCCTCCAGCTCACCAGAATTCATATATATGCGACTCATATTATTCTCTGTTTCAGAGGGTAGATCTGATAGAATTATGTCGCGAATCTTTGTGTACTTTGGATCAACTTGATTGGATACCTGTTGTGCCACCTCGTATGATACTCCATCACCTACAATAATTGCGATTTTTCCATTCGCTTCGTCTATGATACGTTGGAGTGTCCCCGTCTGATTCTCAGCATATTGTCCGAAGAATTTGAACCATTTGTCCAGGAAGATATTTACATAATCTTTATATAGCTCCTGAAAGGGCTCAAGGAGCTCTCTCTGATTTAGGAAGCGGGCGTACAGGTTCCGAATGGCAGAATCGAGCTTATACATATGCTTGGTGTAGAATTCGACAGATTCCTGGAACGAGCTGAGGTACACTATATTTTTAGAATCGAAATCAATGATCTCCAAGATATCCTGCCAATAGTCGATGCCCAGGGTCAATGCCTGACGACTTTCTGCACGTTTTCTAATGCTTGGCAACCAGGATTTAATGGCATCAGTGTCGTGCAAATTTTTGCCAAGCTCGCTCAACCATAAATCGTCGATTTTTTCAAATGGATGGTTGGATCTCACAGCCCAGAGGTCCGGATTAGCAGGAAGAGTGTAATTCGAGAGGTAGTTCAGGAGGGACTTTTTGTAGCTAACAGAATCAACCCATTGCTCATAGACCTGATAAAGTGTTCCTTTTGAGGTCCCAAGCACCAAGGAGTCGAGCATGGATGTGACCAACTCTTTAGCCAGCGTATTGGGCGGTTTGGGGATATAATCCTGTTTGAGCAACTCATTGACTTTCTGGTAGAACAGATCAAGGATCTGAGGATCATATTTTGACTTCGCAAATCCTTCAGGATCGTGCAGGAAGGGTAAAAGTTCCTGTTTCAGATCAAAGATCTCAGCAGAGCCTTTGTGACATAGATCCAACCAATAGTTCTGATCCTTACCGATACTTACTCTGGCTGCAACGACCAATTCTTCTGGCTGCAAATTAATATTCAGGTTTAGAGTTTTGTGGACTTTCTCTTTGATGTAGTTCTGTAACTGGGGAATCTCCAAGCAGCCGTTTGTCTCACAATACTCACGAATAAATTTTAAATCTTGGCGTTTTGTGGTGGTATGGATCAGAAATCGCTCAGCACAGGGTTGTTTCGACTCGATCACATATTTTGCGTGGAGTTCTTCAAGCTCAGTGTTGGCTTCTATCACTGTGTAGCGCTGTTCAGCATATCTAGCTAGAAATTCGGCGCCTCCTCCGTCGATCAACACAGCCACAGGATGGATATCAAGGATACTTTCAATATCTTTTATAAACCATTTATCGATCATAATCTCTACCAATCCGCATTTAGATACTTTTTCAGCTGTCCGGGATTTAGCACATCATAGGGGATCATCCCCTTCTTTTGTAGAGGTGCAATGTTCTTACCAACCCCATCATCTAGAATGGGGTTGTAGCCCTCAGCCAAGAGCTCATCGATCTTTGATTTAAAGGATTCGATCTCATGTAGCTGTCTGAAGATGAGATCCTTCTCTGTCTGGGCGCTGGCGCTTTGGTTCTCAGCCAGATCTGATTGACGATTGATGAGAGCGCGTTCACGATGCTCAATGTAAACGGATCGTAAACGCATAAGATTATCACGACTCCACTTGTAAATGATAAGATAACAATCAAACCCTTGGTCAGGACCACTGGAGAGGTGCCAAATAAAAGGTGTTTTGGGTAAGTACATGAAAAGGTTTAGATGATCTGATAATTCAGCGAAGAAATATTTATTTAAATATTCTGGGATTGGTCGTCCCAACACAGAATCGAAATTGGAATACTGAGCTGAGCTAAAGCCCTTCTCATTAAATTTTCCTTCTATGCGATCCACCAGAATTTTCTCCCCGGCATTGGATACAAGTGGAATTATCCCATCTTCATCCTCCATGAGAATTTCGCGGACCATATCAACCAGGAATTCCATTGCTATACTTTGCATTCTCTGCTTGGGAGCAACATTGCTTTGTTGAAACCAATACCAAACATTAATGGGGTTAACTTGATGGCGGATGCAAAACTCTTCCAAATCGTTATTGCTCTGGAAAAGACTTGGGAATCCACGTTCGATAGTCTCTCGTTCATCTGCAGTAAATTCTCTGTTAGGAAGTGAGTCGATGAATTCATGGATGTTATCAATCGGAAATTCTTCGGTTGCGATCGTCTCCTCCACATATGCCTCCCGAGCGTAGGTTAAGACCGGAAGAGCGCCTATGCTTACCCCTTCGTTGGCCAGCACCATTTCTTTATCATTCTCGGTTAGATCATAGACCTCGAATATTTTTTTATCGATAATGGCCTCATTAATTATCAATTGTGCTAGAATGTGTATTTCGTAATTAAGACCATTTATTATAGAAGTTATTACATCACCAGAAGACCGATATTTCATTAGGTATGAGGACTCATAATTTCGCTCATAAATTTTATACGAATTAAGCAGATTCACAATCTGAACATTTGTGGAGGCTAAGTTTTGGATGTCAGTTTCTAGCTTTAAGGGCGGCTTCAAAAAAGGGACTCTTTTCAAATCACCTACCTGGGTGTTAACTGTTGGGTTCAAGCAGTTTGTAATGTAGAAACAGAGTTTTGAGTTCATAAATGAAATCGTATAATGAATATTCGAATACTCCATCGGAAAGATACAGGATCCACCAACATCAAAAACATGGTTTGCAGGTAAGTACCGAAATGAAGCTCCTTTCGAACCAGATGCTGAATAAGTTAGCCCTTCTAAAAAATAAAATTGTTTACTCGGTAGATGATTGCCATTATTAGACAAATATTTATATCCTGCTGAACTAAAGTCGATCAATAGCCATAAATTACCCGCCCATTTTTGATATGGACCACCTTTTGAATAGCCGACCCACTTCTTGGCATCACCTTTCGCTATAGAAATCGAGTCATTGGCAACCTCCCACCAAAATCTCAAACAACGATTGTTGTCGCCCGTAGCAATCCCTTGTCTGACGCTCAAAGTTTCATCAACTGCTTTTGCTTCAAACTTCTTTCTAAACTCATCAGAGATCCAATAAATGAAGGGATTAGATTTGATGATCTTCAGCTTTGCTTGTGGGATTGTATAGAGTAGCTCGTGGTTATTACCTGTGAGCAATTTATCATATACTTCAAAAAGTGCATCGTACCGCTTTGCTTCATATAGATCATTTAATTTGATGAACACCGAATCTTTATTCTGATTGAAGAGCTTCTCAAATATATAAAGCGCGCTATCTACACGGGCAGATGGATTAAACATCCCTAAATAGCCCCACTCCACGAATATGTTGATGTTTGTCTTCTCTAGCATAAACTTGCGTACATCCTCGAACGTCTTGATATACATGAAAGTAGGAGGGTGAACCATAGCAACCAAACCATCGATCCCTGTAAAATCATAACATCGTTTGATAAAGGTGGCATACAAATTAGTATGGAACTTGAAAGGTTTTTTGTAATTGGTCTCGATAAACTCCTTGAGCTCAGGTCCAAAATCGGCGCTGTCCGTGTATGGTGGATTTGCAGTGGCAACATCATACTCAGAGGCTAGCAATTCCAAAAAGGTGATCGCATCCTGCGTTTTGTTCGCCATGAAGGAATTCTTCTCTTTTCTGGCATATTGATCAACAGCAGTTCGAAGGTTGGCAAAAAAAGCTGCAATAAATTCTCTCTCACTAGCAATATCTTGCTCTAGGAAGGCATCTGTCTGGACAGTCTGTGCCTGAATGCTCAACTCTTTGTCTGAAAATAGGATCGGATCCTTTTTACCTTGCTGCCCAAATAAACTCTGCAAACGTAGTTCAACTTTCTCCTTTAAACGAATTAAGGAGCCAAATTTATAAGCGTATTGGAGGTCCTCCCAAATTTCAGCAACCAGATCACGCTGCTTTTGACCTAGATTAGAACTCGTCTCAAATACATGGGATACGTCTCCATATTCTGGCAAATAGAAATCAGAGGATACAATCCGATATTTTAACTCTCGCATAGAGCGAGACTTTTTACCGGCCTTGATAAAAAGCCCTAATTGTGCCACTTGAACAGCACGGTCATCGAGATCAATCCCATGCAAGTTATTCTCGATGATCAATTGGGAGATATCAGTTTCAGAATAATCTGCGCCATAATTCTCGATCTGATCCAAATACATTTCATGGAACAGATCGAAGGCATAAAGGAGGAAATTCCCAGAACCACAGGCGGGGTCAATAATTCGGACCTGATGCAGTGGTTTGACATCCCGAGTTCGAGAGTCCGGAGCATTGGCGATTTTGAACTTTTGCTTGATGCTAGAGTCTGGGTACATTTCCAGGTAGAGCTTGCCAAGTGAGTTATCCACCAAGAACTGCACCACCCAATAGGGAGTATACCATTGGGACTGAAGTGAGACATAATTATACTCGATCTTATGACCGCTGTCTTTCAGCTCTTTTTTCTTGCTATTATTGTAACTCTCATAGCACCAGCCCAGGACATCATCACTCCCCCATATTTCAGGATCAATCTGATTATCCAGCTCAATGGCATTAAACAGATCAATGATTTCATTGAGACTAATGGTATCCGGGAATAAGGAAAAAGGATATTCTGAGCTAAACAGGGGTAGTGAGATTCCGATCTTATCGAAGGCATATTTGATATAAGTTCTCAATCCCTCCAGTTCTTCATCACGCTGGTGTGGATTGGTCTCGAGCCAGGCTTTATGACCAAATGAACGCCCGCCATGCTCCGCTCTCCTCGTAATAATCGGAGGGAACAGATTGGCAGCTTCCATGACTTTAACAGCAGCCAGACGATTGAACAGTGTGAATGTCAGCTCATCGACGAGTTTCTCCCGAGCATGTTCATAATCACCTGTCTCACCTATATGAGATTCCAGCATGCTCTCAAAACGATGTCTTCGCGTCTGATTTTCTGTCGGGATATTCTCGATTGGTATAACTTCATTTTTTCCAAAACCCAGTCGAGAAAATTCTTTGTCATAAGCATTTTCAATAGCCGTTTTGAGTATCGCTACATGTTCGTGCAGTTTCAAACTGTTACCCCTTATGGCAGATCAATTTCAAGTTCTATTTCTTCATCTTCAGAAGAACTGGCCAAGGCAGAGATTTGCTTGAATAGTAGTGATCGATAATCTTTAACTGTGAGGATTTTGCTGGGAATCCCAAAGCTGATCTTCCTGGGTCCATTGTTTACTGTTTCAGTCGGTTCATGCCCCTTTTCAGCGGCAGTATTTGGTGCAATCTTTAGAAAACTATTCTGAATAACCTGTAGCTCAGTTTCCTTCATTGGTAAGAGTTGAGTGTAGTTGATAATGTCAGACAGCGAATACCCGGTTTTATCACAACTCACGCTCCCATCAATCTCAGGGTCTCCCATGATTCGACGTGAACAAAGGGTATCAAGAGCTTCGAGAGCAGTCTTATTTGCTAGATTTGCATCCACAGGGTATTTCTTGGTCAGATCCTTTAAGGCTGTTTCTACTTTTTTCCTTAGTACTTGATAGCCTTTTGACATTCCCTCGGCTGCGGATTTCATCATTTTAAAGTATGCATCTTTGATGATCTGTCGCTCTTGACCAATCTGTATATAATTTTTGACTGGGTCGTGGTTAAATAATTGCCTCAGATCCTGAACGGCTTGTGTAATGGATTGATCAGTCTCTCCCGCTTTTTTCAATTCATTTTCTACTGATTCTGCAAAAGCTTTGTATGCAGTAACCGTTGAAAAATTATTCTTAATGAATTTCTGCCCTTGAATAATGCTCTGAATGGCTGTTTTGTAATCTGCCTTTCCTAAAAGCATGCTTTCGACCTGCTGGATAAAATTGCTGTCAGTGACTTTACCTGTATAGGCTTGTAGAACCTGTTTCTGGTCAACCATGTTTGAAAAAATACTGTCAAAATTGTGGACGCTCTTTTGTAGTGTGTCTACAGCCATAAAAAAATGTTCTGCTAGTGCCCGACTTCCTTCTGCTACATCATAGTCTGAGCTACTCCAGTTAATTTTATTACTGGTATGTGTTGAGATATCTAAATCGAGGAGCAGCTGTATCGCTTCTGTTTTCTGAGCAGCAGTTAAATTAGCTGTAATTGACTTAAATGAAGCGGACTTATACTTTACTGCATTGGTAAAAGCTTCGTGGATACCTTTCTCTGTGTGGGAATACCAGGATTGGCCATTGTATTTGACTGTCAACCTACCTGCTCGCATGAGCACTGCAAGCGAGGTAACAATTGTACCAAAGGAATATGCCCAGGGAGCTCCTTTTAGCGTTTCCTCCAAACTTCTACCATCTACATGTTGTGAAATGATCTTTGACTGGATAGCATCCACAACTTTGAGGTGCTCCCCAACAAAATTCCCATTGGCATCAAAAAATGTAAATTCAGCACCTGAGAATAATCCCACAAGTAGATTTTTTTCAGCACGAAACAGTTTAGGTATCACACTCTCTGACAATTGGTTAGGGAGACGCTTGGTGTAAATATTCTTTACAATTTTTTTCTGCGTGTCATTGATTTCACCTTTAAAGGTATTCTCATTTAACATTTGCTCATTGAAGAGATAGATCAACGTAGCGTCGTTGTATGCAGCCTCAATTTTTCGGCGTAAGTGTTTAGCTTTCTCCTCACGGATAATTCTGAACTCCCTGATGATCTGACGCTTATTGGCGTCTGCTTCATTAGAGTATTTATCCTCCATATATTGATAACGCTTCACTTCGGTGATGAGTTTATCGATCTCATCAAAGGCAGAGTTTTCGGGTATGAGTGTTGCCTCATCTTTTTTTGCCTGTGTGCTCATTTTTATTTGATCGATATGATCTTGGCGAACATCACCAATATTGAACAGGCTATATACAATAAGGCGTAGATCTGGACTACCCTGAGGTGCAAGATCGTCCCCTTGATCTGAGAGAACACTAAATTTGAATGTATCACTCCCCTCAGAATAACTCGCAATAGAGTGGAAGAGCTTATAATCCTTGAGGAAGTTGGTTAGTTCACGCTTCTTTGTAAAGAGCTCTACCTGATAATCCTTCATTTCCTCCAGAAGTTTGCCTTCCAGGTCAGACGTAATCTTGTAGTGGTGATTTGAGACTAAAAGAACTTTGGCATCTACCAGGATATCCAAGGCCTTTTCAATTTCTGGCTTTACATCGTAGTAGCTTGAAATATCTGAAATGTATGACTTTGTAATGTTCTCAACAGTTGCATATACCACATCGGAGTCAGCCAGGAGATGAATCGTTTGCAGTAATAGATCACCTTTAACTGTAGTCTTTGTATTTGCCAGGATTTGCTTCGCTGTATCATATTTGTTCGCCAAAGCAACAGGAGGAGCCGTCTGTGCTTCAGTGCAAATAGCATGTCCCGGCGTAAAATTAAATAATTCTGCATCTTTCATTTGTTTTCGTAGTACATCGAAAGCGGTAATAATCATCCCGCGGGCTGCTATTTGAGTAGCAACCAGTTGATTTGAACTGAAAAGAAATTTTTGAAGAATCTTAAACTGGTATTTGTGAAATGGATAGTAGGCAGCAAACTCAGCCTCACTATTGGTTTGAGTTGGAAAAGCAGAATTCAAATTTGTAGCGTCCTTGACCAAGCCTTCGTTAATTTTGAAATAATCGGATAACCCCTTTTCAGCAGATGATTTTTTCTGCAGCAGACGGTTCCGAATAATCACATCGACTTCTGTTGACTCCAAATGGATCTTCGTTTTGTAGCGGTCAGTTACCTTGGTGAGTTGGGATCGGTTGACATTGGCATTATTAATCACATCGTCTAGCTTTTCCTGGGCAATGGCGATGGTCCAAACTTTGGATGTAATACTTGAGAGAGCTTCGCTTATGCCCTCTAAATCTAGCAACGAGAATTTTTTCTGGCTGATTGCTTCACTAGCCTCATCAAAAATAAATACCAGGGTCTCATCTGGATATTGTTTGAGATAATCTTCCAGAACCTCTCTGAGCTTACTGGCTGAAAAGTTTTCAATAGTGTCGGAATACACGTTGTGCGTATCCTGGTAGGCAATGTCAGTGTAACCCATTTCAAGGAAAACTGATCTCATCACCTTGGCAACACGACGATTACTACGCTTAACAACATCCCAATCTTCTTTTTCAAGCTTAGATACTTCTCCTTTAAACTCATCATACTTGCCTTCCAGATAGAGATCCCACTCCACATATCCATAGAGGTCATCTCTGAAACCAAGTTGCTTGAGAAGATTAGCGAAAAGTGTAAAAGCTAGACCCTTGTCGGTGTTCTGCTTGGCCACATCAAGAAAAATGACTCTACTATCAATGGCATCGAGACTTCGGATTGCATTTTCAATAAAAGATTCGTTGGACACACCCTTGAGTCTTGGAATAAACCTATCCCGGGCAGGTGTTCCATTGATGCTCTGGTTTGCTAACAAATGCCCCAACATCTTACCGAAGTATGATTTACCGGAGCCATAAAACCCTGACAGCCAGACACCTGTTTCTTTAAGATTGGAGGTGTATTCGTTTAAGAATGTATCCAGATAGTGAGCAATACCTTCCGTAACAATATAGTTCTGGATTTCATGTTGAATTTCATCCTCAGAGCGATCTTCAAGGTCAATTACATTTTTAATATCTTCATGGAGATCTAATGTCAGTATATCGCTAATTTTTTTCATGAAGTCTCCTAATGGACCAATACACAACGGTATTTTGAAGCTAGTTTAAAATTTAGAAATAGTAATGTCTCGTCTTTAATTCGCGATGGATAGAAGATGATCAAAGGATGGGCGGATTTCATCACATGTGGATGTTCCATAATGCTCAAGTTTTCAATCCCAGTGCCATATAGAGCTCCTATCCGGATCAGTATTGGAATTTTATCTGCAGCAAAAGCTTTGGATATTTCCTGTATGATCATGTCAAACAGATCCAGTTCTGGATCATCAGATTTGAAAACGACGTGAGGAGTGCTGCTCATGGATTCATAGTAGGATTGAAAATCATCCCATCCATCTTTGGCAATGAAATCAACAAGAAGTTTGCTGACATCAATAAAGCACGCTTCGTCTCCAAAGAGATCCAGCGCATGTTCCAAATATTTTGACTCATCTTCCGGTGGATATGAAAACAGGATACTATTTCCACCGTTAGCTTGGAGTTGCAATCGATCCTGGTTCTTTATCCGGAGCAGGAGATCTTCAAATTTTTGTTTATGCTCAGTGGTAAAGGACATTAGCCACCTCTCCTGCTTCAAGGGTTAACTCTAAGTTTAGATCCACACCGTTGTAATCCATCTCAAATAGCCCCTTTATTGACAGCCGTTTCAACCGTGTGACCAGATCATCTTTAGGAATCATGGAAAGTTTTAGAAAAGAGTTTTTCAAGAGATTCCTTTGGCTTGGATTTGCTGTTCGGGACAGATAAAGAAAAGTGATTATGGCTTCTGTCGAAATTGGGATTGTGGAAAAGAATTTCTTCTGCGCACCCTCAAGGAAGCCAAGTTTCGTGAGGAAGTTCAGGTACTTGCGGGCCAGGGTGATGATTGTGATCTCAGTCCACCCCAGATCGAGCTCTGGATTTTGATGTACTATCTCCTTGATAAATGCAATAATCTCATCTTTAGGGAGCACTGAGCGCCCTGACCAGTATACAGGCACGAATACATGTTCTGAGATCTCTCTAAAAAGTCGGTTGTTGAGCGAAAGCTGCCAGAATAGGATCAGATTTCTATCCTGGAGCGGCAGTCTTCGGTCGAACAGGTTTTGGAGCAATTCTTTATGCTGGGAATCTCTAAAATGCAGGAAGCAATTACGAATCCCACGTTCCACCCGAAGCTGGCTTCTTTCGGTACGGAGATCAAAATTCTCCTTGGGTATGATGCTACCTTCTTGCTCATCATGAGTAAAAAAATAGTGAAAGGCATGCTCAATAATGGAAAGGTCTTGCAGCCCACCAATGATGTTGATAGACGTATCATATTGCTCAGTTTTTGGGGAGGAATGCAAACTAGTTAATTCCCTTTCCCGCTGCCCCAGATTCAACCCAAGCATCTATTTCAGCTTTTTTAAATTTCAAGAGTCTCCCCACCTTATGGGCAGGCATGTGCTTCTTTGCCACCCATTTATAGGCTGTATCCTTTTTAATACCTAGGTGCAAAGCTATTTCTTCGACAGATAGCCAACGATCGTTTTCAATCATATTCTTTCCCATGATAAAACCCCCGTTTGTATGCAAAAAATATAGCACGTGGATATTAGTATGCAATGTGATTGGGCAGGATAAAACGATATTAACTGGGTTAGCTCATGTCGATACTAGTTATTCACGGAAAGGTACGGTCTATTTTCCGTTTCTGACTATTTAGCCAACATTTTTTATATTGTCCCGAATTGCTTTTTTCTCTTGGGCACCCCTAGTTTCATCTATCGAGCCAATAGAAATGAGATTATCAACCCCTCTATCATATAATTGCAATAAGTCTTCGCCAGGTCCCATTTTTTGTAGAACACCTCTGTACATGTGATACTTTCCACTCTCTAAGTAATCCCCACTTAGATTTACAATTGAAGTGTGAGCCCAATTTTCAACATTCATCCCTTCCTGAAATATTTTGCGTAACTCATCTGAATGTTTTTTGATTCCTTCTTCAAGGTCGGTGCGAATCATTGTATACGATTTGAAAGGGTACTCAGCCTGTAATTCTGCGAGCACTTCAATTGCTCGCTCAATATCATCCTTCGATTTTTTCCGATTAAAAAATCCCATGTTCCCTCCTGTTATTTTTCAAAATGCTTTAGGCTTGAGCTGCTTCCCAAAACAGACTCGCCTGTGTTCATCATCAACTGTTTCTACTTGATATAAAAACATATTTTAATGAGTTATACGCAACAGAGTAAAAGCAATGAACCACCTGATTCGATCAACCATAATATGAATCATCAACCTTAAAAAGCACCATCAACATACTAGAAATAAATCCAAAAATTGATGTAACGACCCACATAATGAGACTAATGCCGAAAATTATTATTAAAATCCCAAACAATATTTTTCCGCTTGAGAAGCTCACGTAAGCCATGTACAATCCAACTACCAATGAGTAGTATTGAGCTAATGTCATCAAAACACTGGTCATCGCAACTGTGCTGAACCCAAAACTATGGAATTGTTTTATATCTTCTGATGAGGTCATAGGGTCATCTGCTATGATATTTCTAATCGTTGCTAATTTGTAAGCATGAAAGGAAAATATTATCAACTGTAGATATTCAAACACTGAGGGAGTAGGCAGGTTAATTATTGATAATACTAGTGCAAATATCGCTGTTATAATAAGCCCTGACACCATAAAGGTCCAACCAACATATAGGAACCCGAGTGGCCCAAGAAAAAGTGATAGGGCTGCAGCTATATATAGATTTCTACTCTTCAATGTCTTCATAACTTGGAACTCCTAATATTCACTAGATACATCGTACAAACTCTCGCAATCATCATGGGCAAGTATGGTGGTTGGTACCCATCCAATTATATCACCAGCTTTAATTTTTGTTGCTCCGAGTGTGGGGCAAAACAAAAGGACCAGGACCTCTTGCCCTGACTTAATGTTGCCTTGAAGTATCCCTAAATTTGTGGGTACATTATTTACTCCAAACGGCATAGTGGTGGTTGTAATGTATTGTTCGCAAGCGATATAGTATTCACATGTGATATATGTTACCTCAACGTCTGAGGCATAATATTCGGACCGTAAAAAAGCCTCTTCAGCTTCAAGATACTCAGCATATTCTGACATGTCGGATCTTAGCTGCTCCTTTTTGTCTTGCGAAACGCTAAAGTTACTACTGATGTAGAGACCTGCAGAGATAAGCAGAATTGCAACAACTGTTGCTGTGATCACACCTCTTTTTGCATCCATCTTAGAAAATGATTTTTTGCTTATCCAGAAAGATTTGAAATCCTCATGATATATAATCATTGTTGAATTACCCCAATAAACTTCAAATAGTGGTGTTTTTGATTTATCATAACTAATCACTTGGGAATAGGTATCCCGCTTCAGGGGGTCAAATATATGCTTGACTATTACATCATAATATTCAATACGTTTGTAGTGCCAGGTAATAATTGTATTATCAATATCGACAGCATAATAAATGGTATCGCCTTCTCTAATTAAGCTTTGACACCCAAAACTATCAGCGATTTTTACTTCTTCCGTATAGATATTGACATAAGGTTTTTTAGACGTGTATCCATTTGAATCATATTTTTTGTCCTCTAAAATTGAGGCGTCGTACCACTGACGTTTTTGAGGATCAGATAGGATCGAATAGATCAGATTGAGATTTTTAATTTTCTCACTATCATTTTTGTAGTCAGGATTCGTGTCAGGATGATATTTAAACACCAATTTCCTGTATGCTGTTTTGATTTCTGAAAAATCAGACGATGGAGAAATGCCAAGTTCATCGTAATAGGTGGGACCCATAAGCTATCCAGTCAAGGATGTGTATGAGGCGATTAAAACCGGTAAGATTAAGCCAATGGAAAGAGAAATGATCAGCTTTATCGACCAATGGTATTTCAAATTGCCAGACAGTACTTTTCTTAATACATCTAGTAAATAGATTACAATTCCGGCCATAATTGCTACGAAAAGTAGATTTTGCCAGGCTATATCCAGCGCGTTGCCTTCATCACCATCGCTAACACCAAAAAGTGTGTACCATTTAAAATTCAGCACTAAGGTTACGAGAGAGTGACCTATTTTATAAATGAGATTGAGTAGAACTTGGCTGTAAATTGATATGGGGAAAAATAACCAAAAATAGTGGTACCATTTAATATCTAATAATGTCCCGTTTCTACTTTTATCTTTTACCCACAATGGGTTATTAATGATATCCATGCCAAATTTCATGGATATCATAGCTGATGCAAACATGCCAATATATCCTAATGCCATGAATGCGATGTTTAATGGTGAAGACAATAAGACATATAGCCCCACTCCCATTTCCTCGTTGAAAGTAGAGCCATAAGATGGAAAAAAGGTATTTAGGATTACAGACATACCAATTAGCAAGATATAGCGAATAAATACATAAAGAGTTGTTAATGATATTCGAGATGAAAGGCTAAGAGACCGTGATAGATATCCGAAGATTATTCCAAATACCCCTCCGGTGAAAGCCATGACAAAAATATGTAAAATGTTTAACCAAACAGAATCGCCCCACAAAATATCATTTGGATTAAAGTCAGGTCCCAACCCTATAAGACCCCTGTGGTTGAGAGTTGTTATATAAACATATACTGAATTACCGAACACCCAATCAGCAAGTGTTGCTGCTGCCAAGAAATGCAGAATTGCTTTAATCTTCGATTTCGAAGTTATTGCAGAGGGTTTCAGTATGTTACTAGTATCCATCCTAATCTCTATTCCTTACTATTTTCAACTATCTATTCCTTCCTAATCATCAATTATGTTTCGAGCGTTGAGATTGCTCCTCTGAACATGGAAGACCCTATTAATGTACAAGTTTGTATGGAGGCCCATTCCGGCTTTTCCTGAAACAAATTCCACAAAAACCATTGACCTATAGCAAAACAATAATGATTATCTTCGTTATTTTTAATAGCGTCTAGTCCACGATTAACAAATTGGGTAAGATCTGTTATTGCGTGCTTGCCAGCAGTAAACCAACGGTTATGTCTAGCGTCGATTACATCATGGACTGCTTTTAGGTGAGGATTATTTGCCTCATCACGTTTTAATATTGAAGGGTCGTACACTGCATCAAGAACTTCCTCTGGTAAACCACCGGTGTGGCCGCGGCTAATCCACATAATTCCTGAGTAGACCCAACCGACCATAAACAAAAAATCATAATCCTGAATATTGATTTTTTCTGCCCTAGCCTCCAATTCTGGTAACCTATCTAACAATGAGTTAAGTGAAACAGTCGCAAATAATGAGCTAGTTTTAACTATGCCTCTTAACTGCTCAATTTCTTTTTTAAATTCCATTCTGTTCAGTTCCAAAATTTCAACCAGGACTTCTTTTTTTCTGATCCCTTGCTAGTACGTAGATTGGATAAGTAAAGAAGTTCCTGTTTAGCAGCTGAGTTATCAGGTTCAAGTTCCAATGATTCCATAAGGCGCTCCTCAGCCTCATCTAGACGATTTAAATCCATTAATTGAATCCCCATTCCTCTTAAAACAGCTGCGCGTTTTGGATTTGGTAGGTTTGGTAAGTCAAATGCTTCCTGATAGCAATTAAATGACCCTTGAGGTCTTTTCATGTGAGCGAAGACCACTCCCATTTCAAGAAGAATATTTGGATTCCCTGGTTCCATAGATTGACCTTTTTTAAGCCACTGCATTGCCCCGTCCAAGTCACGTTTGTCCACAAGTATATAGGCGAGATAAAAACATGCTCGAGGGTAAGCAGAAGGTAACCACAACAATAATTGTTGTTTATCTTCCTCACTCATATTTGAAACATATTCCGTAAATTCCATTACAGCCCAAAATTTTATGTATCGCGTTTTATCACTTATATAGTCGTACTGGTAGTTTTCTGGGCATCGTGAACAGACATCGCGTAGCAAGGCCTCTGCGGCTGGAATATCCCTCTCATTTAAGTGATTCAGTGCTTGATCAACTTTCATTGCATCAGCTTTTTCTATCTCGGTCTGCAAAAGGATCCCCCCTCGATATTTATAGAACTTGACTTACAGAATATTTAAAACGAGTTGAAATTTACCAACTTGAAGAACATCTTTATCACTGAGTGATGTAGCTTCAACTACCGATTCATTGTTTAGGATTGACC
>Ga0233430_1002338_pt1 | contig 22250 bp, 20 predicted proteins | sample SI_118_April2016_2_FD_179883 | JGI IMG/M metagenome (GOLD analysis project Ga0233430, IMG submission 179883) | Seawater microbial communities from Saanich Inlet, British Columbia, Canada - SI_118_April2016_150_MG | ecosystem: Environmental > Aquatic > Marine > Inlet | place: Canada: British... | reverse complement strand
ACATTACAAATGGCTATTGAAGTATGCTTCGACGCGGGTAATCATATTATTTCTGATGAGGGCTGGCCTGAGGCGAGGACTAATAGAGAAGTCTTTATACGCCTCAATGAAAAAAAAGTGATTTCCAATTCATTACTGGAGGATTTATTGCAAATGTCAAGTTTTCGTAATCGAATTGTTCATGATTATGCAGATATAAATCCAGAAATTGTTTTTGGTATATTGAAAAACCATCTTAAAGATTTTGAATCATACATCTCTGAGATTTTCAAATGGATTGAAAGTCAGAATTAAATTAAGAACAAGCAGCGCAAGCTCTAAAATTGGCGCCTTCATATAGTATTTAAAGCAACAAAAAACAAAGCATTAAGAACCTGGAACATGAGTGATACGGTAATTAGAGTCGAAAATCTCTGGAAGGAATACCGCTATGGCACGATAAGCCATGCAACAATGAAGAAAGATCTCCAGAGCTGGTGGGCACGCTTCCGTGGTAAACTCGATCCCAATTCTCCAATTGCTTTGCCTCATGACCCAAACACTACGGACCAGTATTCCGACAGCTTCTGGGCCCTGGAAGACATTACTTTCGACGTTAAGCAGGGAGAAATTCTCGGCATAATCGGGAAAAATGGTGCAGGCAAGTCTACTCTTCTTAAAATTATGTCTCGTGTAACAACACCTTCAAAGGGTTTAGTAAAAATCAAAGGACGTGTTGCCTGCCTTTTAGAGGTAGGTACTGGCTTTCATCCTGAACTGACTGGACGTGAAAATATCTATCTCAATGGCGCAATTCTTGGCCTGACCAAAGCTGAAATTAAAAGCAGGTTTGATGAAATTGTAGACTTTGCAGGAGTGGATGATTTTATAGATACCCCGGTTAAGCGTTATTCCAGTGGTATGCACGTCCGCCTGGGGTTTTCTGTTGCCGCACATCTGGACCCTGAGATACTGTTAGTGGATGAAGTATTGGCCGTGGGAGATGCTGAGTTTCAGAAGAAGTGCCTGGGGAAGATGTCCGAAGTCTCCCGTGGAGGAAGGACTATTTTTTTTGTCAGTCACAATATGCTTGCTGTGAAAAAATTATGTACGAAGGCTTTGTTGCTGGAACGTGGAAAAAATGTTTGTATTGATGAAACCTCTTCTGTTATTGAGAGATACTTGTCGGATACATTAGAACACTCCGGTGAAATAAGCTGGAATAAGCCTGAAGAAGCGCCTGGCAATCATCAGGTAAGGCTAAAAGCCGTTCGTGTGGTTTCAGATGGCAAGGTCAGTGGTTCACCGTTAGTATCAAAAGACATTGAGATTCAGATAGATTATTGGAATCTTGAATCGGGAGGCCGAAGATTAGTCTCTATACATATTTTGAACTCGATGGATTATACAATTTTTGCTACCGGAAACACAAAATCAGCGACACTTGTACCTGATCCGTGGCTTGAAAAGGAATACCCGGTAGGATTATTCAGGACGAGCTGCATTGTTCCAAAGTTTTTACTAAATCCCGGGCAACATAGTATTAACTTATATATAAATGAGCGAGGAGCTGCAGACAATATTATTGTAAGGACCAATGTATTAGCGTTTAATGTTGCAGAGGCACATGAAATAAGAAACGATTATCTGGGTGAATGGCTTGGTGCAGTGAGGCCTTTACTTCATTGGGAAACAACACAGATGGAATAAAGAAAGTTTCTTATACTTAAGATCTTTTGGTTTCATAACTATAAAAAGAAGGATTCAGAATGAACAAAAAAGTACTTATAACCGGTATTACCGGGATGGTAGGATCCCATCTTGCCGACTTTCTTTATGAGAATACGGATTGGGACATATATGGTATGTGTCGCTGGCGTAGCCCTCTGGACAATGTTGAGCATCTGCTTGACAGGGTGAATAAAAAGGATCGTATATATTTTGTTGATGGAGATCTGTGCGACATTATTTCATTGCAAAATACCGTAGAGACAAGCAGGCCGGATTATGTTTTCCACTTAGCTGCTCAGAGCTATCCTACGACCAGTTTTACATCTCCCATTCAGACGTTAGATACAAACATCCTTGGGACAGAGCGTCTATTGGAAGTGCTCAGGAGGTGTAAAGAAATTGATCCGGTCATCCATGTATGCTCTTCATCGGAAGTCTTTGGCAGGGTGTCACGCGAAAAACTACCTATTAATGAGGAGTGTTCTTTCCATCCTGCCTCACCATATGCTATTTCAAAAATCGGTACGGACATGGTGGGGAGGTTTCATGCTGAAGCTTATGGTCAAAAGGTAGTTGTTACTCGTATGTTCACACACACCGGTCCTCGAAGAGGGGATGTATTTGCCGAGTCAAGTTTTGCAAAGCAGATTGCAATGATTGAACGAGAATTGATTCCTCCTGTTATTAAGACAGGCAATCTGAACTCATTACGTACATGGTCTGATGTACGCGATGCCGTGAGGGCATATTACTTGCTGGTCACGGTGAACCCTATTCCGGGTGAATATTACAATGTTGGAGGGAGTTATTCCTGTTCCGTTGGAGAGATGCTGGATTATCTGCTGTCTATTTCAACCCGGAATGATATTAAGATCGAGGTAGAGCAAAGCAGGTTGCGTCCTCTTGATGCTGATTTGCAAGTGCCTGATACTGAAAAATTTAAAAGGCATACGGGTTGGGAGCCAGAGATTTCATTTGAACAGACAATGCAGGACCTGCTGGATTATTGGCGAAAACGTAATGAGTCTGGGCAAGCTTTTTTAGTTCGTTGATTTAACTACGTTGGAAACTCAAATTATGCCAGAAACTGATGAACCAAGACTTATTTCTCCCCAATGTCATTCTTTAACGCCTGTACAAACAATCCATGAGAATCCATGGTTTTTTGTTCGCAATCGGGGTGGCTACTTTACAATAGAATATAAAACTCCTCAGATTGTTATTCTGCCAATTGTTGAAGATCATTCTATCATTATGGTACGAGCAAAACGACCGGTAATTGGAGATAATACACTCGAGCTGCCTGCTGGGGGTGCAGAAGAAGATGAGATGCCCGTTGTTGCCGCCGCTAGAGAGTTAGCAGAAGAGACCGGAATAGAAATTAGAGAATATGAAAGGTTCCAATTATTGCCTTCTATTTCTATTTTGCCTAATCGTTCTCCGGTATTTTCATATATTTATCAGATTCATATAACTCAACAAGAGTTCGATATGAGAAGAAAGCATGACGAAGAAATATTGAGCGTTGAGAGTATTCGTTTTAACGATGTTAAGCAAATGATTGTTGATGGGGAAATTTACGTTAGTTTTCCAATTTCTATCATAAGCAGATTCTTTCTTGTAAAAAGTTGTAGTAATGAATAAGAACATAACAATATATAAAATAATAAATTACGGATGAAGTTTGATAATATTTATCAGGAACTATTTTACAAAGCATTAAGAATAAGGCTTGTAGAAGAACGGATAATAGAGCTTTATCCGAGTGACAAAATTCAAAGCCCAGTCCATTTATCAATTGGACAAGAGGCAGTTGCTGTTGGTGCTTGCCAGTCCCTCAAACCAACAGATCTGTTGTTTTCAACTTGCAGAGGGCATTCGTTTTATCTGGCGAAGGGTGGTAATATGAGAGAGATGTTTGCTGAACTTTATGGCAAAGCTACAGGTTGCTGTAAAGGTAAGGGAGGTTCTATGCATCTTGCTGCGCCTGATGTTGGTCTGATGGGACAGTCGTCTATAGTTACCAGTACAATTCCTCATGCGGTTGGCGCTGCTTTAGCTGCTAAAAGACTTAATAAGGACCAGGTGATTATATCGGTTTTTGGAGATGGTGCTGTGGATGAAGGAGTATACCACGAATCAATAAATTTTGCATCTTTGCACGAACTTCCCATCATCTTTCTCTGCGAAAATAATGGGCTCGCAGTACATTCCACTATTGAAAGCCGGCAGGCATTTAAAATCATTGATCATGTCAGAGCTTATGGAATATCAACGACGTGTTGTCCTGAAGGATATGATCTTATGAAAGTGCATGAGGTTTTTTCCGGTATTGTTGATGATTTCCGTAAAGATCGATTACCACATTTTATAGAAATTAAGACGTTTCGTTATGTGGAACATGTTGGGCATGGTGAAGACTATGATGATGGTTACCGTTCACGTGAAGAGTTAGAGGCATGGAGATCACGAGATCCTCTTGTTCTTAATACAGAGTTGGTAGATAAATTTAAGCCGATTATTCTTAAAGATATTGATGATGCTGTAGAATTTGCTGAAACGAGTCCATGGCCAGGAAGAGATGATTTACTTTCTGACGTTATTTAAAAGTAAAATATTATGGATGTAGGTTTAAAAGAACAACTAAATAATAAAACGATCACATACCGTGAAGCATTATTCCAGACAATGCATTGTGCACTTTCTCAAAACCCCAATGTTATCATTATGGGACAGGGAGTAGACGACCACAAAGGATTGTTTGGCACAACGCTGGGACTTTCTCGCGAATTTGGAAATGATCGTGTTTTTGATACTCCACTGGCCGAAGAAGGGATAACGGGGATTGCAATTGGAACTGCCCTTAACGGTTTATATCCAATTCTTACACACATGAGAACGGATTTTATACTTGTTTCAATGAACCAGATTATTAATCTTTTAGCCAAGTATAAATACATGTTCGGTGGACGGTTTGAAGTTCCGATGTTTATTCGTATGGTAATAGGGCGTAGTTGGGGACAGGGAGCCCAGCATTCTCAAAGTATTCAGTCTTTGTTTGCCCATATCCCGGGCTTGACAGTAATAATGCCTTCCAGTTCACAATCTATATTAGAATGTTATCCTTATTCATTCTTTCGGCATCGAGGGCCAGTACTTTCCATTGAGCATCGACTTATGTATGATATAAAGTTTAAGGTTGAAAATACGTCTGAAAATAACAGCTGTTCACCTTTGACATCCTACAAAGTACGTTCAGGAAAGGATGTAACTATTGTTGCCACCTCAATAATGGTCTTAGAAGCGGAAAGAGCAGCTGACTACCTTGTAAAAGAGAGGGGTATCGACTGTGAGATTATAGATTTGAACTGTATTTCACATCCGGACAATTCAATGATTCTGCAGAGTGTAGAGAAAACGGGGAAGTTGTTGATTGCGGATACCAGTTGGAAAGCCTATGGTGTTTGTGCCGAAATTTGCAGGATCGTATGTGAACACTCAGTTTCTGCATTAAAGTCTCCTGTGGTGACAGTTGGTATGCAACCGTCGCCCTGCCCGACTGCCAAGACACTGGAAGATATGTATTATCCAAATTTAACGACTTTAACAGACTCAATCGCCAAACTGGTAACTGGAGAAGAAGATCACGGCATTCCTTTGCCGGATGAACATTCCATGGCAGATGTTTATAAAAGATTCAAGGGCCCCTTTTAGCACGAGTACATAACTGATGAGATAAGGAAATGGCAACAGATTAAAGATGGTTTAAAAGAGATGGCAAGACGATCGAGTTTCTTTTTCAATCGTTGGGAAAAGTAGTTCATGATGAAACAAATATGAAATATTTGAAGAAATTATGCAAAAAACTATTCAAGAATTAGAAGCAAAAGCAAATTGGGTTCGTAATCGGATACTAGAAATGATCGTATCTGCAGGTAAAGGACATATTGGTGGTGCTTTATCCTGTACAGATATTTTGGTTGCCCTTTATTATGGCGGTATCATTCATTTCGATGCCAATAGTCCAGATTGGAGTGACCGTGATAGGTTTATTATGAGCAAGGGGCACTCCGGTGTTGCATTGTATGTCGTACTGGCAGACTTGGGTTTTTTTCCTATTTCTGAATTGGATACTTATGGTAAGAACGGAAGTATGCTTGGGGGCCATCCTGACAAAAACATTCCAGGTGTTGAGGCAGATACCGGCTCTCTTGGTCATGGATTGGGAATTGGCGCGGGCATAGCTTTATCCGCAAAAATGGACAATAAAGATCATATGGTTATAGCTTTGGTTGGAGATGGTGAATGCTATGAGGGTTCAGTGTGGGAAGCCTCTATGTTTGCCGGTCATCACCAGCTTAACAATCTTATAGTAATTGTAGACAGGAATGAACAGTGCGTTACTGATTTTACTGAAGATTGTAACCGATTAAATCCATTTGGTGATAAATGGAAGGCCTTTAATTGGGACGTCAAAGAGGTTAATGGTCATGCCATTGAGGAATTACTTAATGTTTTTAAAGGTTTACATTCTCGGAAATCACATAAACCCTTGGCCATAATTGCAAATACCATTAAGGGTAAAGGTGTATCATTTATGGAAAGAAAAATTGCATGGCACCATAGTGTTCCGTCAGGTGAGGACCTTAAAATAGCTAGAGAAGAACTCAAGGTTGATAAAGATTGATAATATGTTGAATTCACAAATGGAAATACCGGATATTGATATAAGGGATGCTTTTTTTGATGAATTGTATAATATTGCAGAGAAAGATGGGGATGTTGTATTTTTAACTGCCGACATGAGTGCCTTTAGCCTTGAAAGATTTAAGAGGGATTTAGGCCGTCAATACATAAATGTTGGTGTATCAGAGCAAAACATGGTAAGCATTGCGGCAGGATTGGCATTAAGCGGTAAGACTGTTTTTATTTATGCGATTACACCTTTCGTTACCATGAGATGTTATGAGCAAATTAAAGTTGATCTTAGTGGCATGAATTTACCTGTTACAATTATAGGCGCCGGCCCAGGATTAACTTATAGCAGTGATGGCCCCACTCATCACTCAATACAAGATATATCAATTATGCGCGCGCTCCCTGAAATGACAATTTTTAATCCCTCAGACCCAATAACGGCTTCCGCGGCAGCAACAATGTCGTATAAAAGTCAGGGCCCTGTTTACGTTCGGATTGATAAAGGCAAACTTCCACAATTGTATTCTGAAGGGGATGATTTATCAGAAGGTTTGTCCCTGCTTAAAAAAGGGGATGATTTATTAGTTATTACCACCGGGGTAATGGTCCATCAGGCCTTTAAGTTAGTGGAAGAACTCGCCAGGCACTCTATCGATGCAGGAATTCTGGATTTGCATCGGATAAAACCTATAAATGAGGAATTATTGTTATCTCATATCGACCAATCAAGCAGAGTAATTACCTTAGAGGAACACTCAATTATTGGTGGAATTGGTAGTGCCGTTAGCGAAATATTAGTTGACAACGGAATAACAACGCCAATGAAGCGATTTGCAATTGGAGAGAATGGTTGCAAACGATACGGTGACAGGGATTGGACACGCAAACAATACAATTTAGATGTCGATACTGTTGTGAGTGAAATAGTTGATACTTTGCAACGTGCAAGCAGAGAAAGTGTGAACTATACAGGGCAAAACGTTGATTTTAAGGTACATGATGATCAAGAGACATATGATTTAGGAGTGCATGAGTTTGCCCAATTATTTGGATGCAGTATTGATGATTTCAGTCATGAATGTAAGGAATATATAGCTAAATCAGACTTTCGGTTTAGAAAATTATCATGGGACGAGAAAGAAAGAGTGGTGTTAGAGTCTTTACGTCATATTAACTCAAACGATTTTTCAGAATCTGGGCCACACCGTAAAAATATTTGGGAAAAAGGATGGTCAGAGAATTTGACAGAATTTGTGAATAATGACTTTAATCTACAATGTTTGATACCAAAGTTTGTAAGACGTAACACCGTCAAACGATTATCCGGCGAGTATATAATTCCTTATAGTTCAGATTTTGAGACAGCATTCGCTAGCGTGATGCGAAAGGTGCTGTTTGGCAAATATTTCTCAGAGGCACAATCAATATTTGAATTTGGCTGTGGTACAGGTTTGAATTTGGTTGAGCTTGCTGAATTGTTTCCGGGTAAAAAACTATATGGGCTGGATTGGGCACAGGCTTCATGTGAAATAGTTAAAAAAATTGCTCTGTCAAAGAATTTAGAAATAGGGTCCATATTGTTCGATATGTATAATCCTGATTATCAGGTTAAGGTGACGCCGACAGATGCTGTGTATACCATGGGTGCAATGGAGCAGTTGGGAACAAATTTTGAAGCATTTCTTGAGTTTTTACTTAAGAAGAAACCGCTGATCTGTATCAATATTGAAACAATGAATGAAATTTATACTAATGAAACATTGTGTGATTATGTAACTATTGAGTATACAAAAAAACGGAAATATTTATTCGGTTATCTAAGTAAACTGAAAAATTTAGAAAAACAGGGTGTTATAAAAATATTGCAACAGAAGCGGGCTTTTGGTGGGCAATATCATGAAGGCTATTCTTGTGTTGTCTGGAAACCATTATGAATTGATCATTTGTGTTGGCAATCTCAACATACATAAAAACTACTACAAAATCATGGCAGATAAAATTCTTATTATTGTTCCCAGATATGTATCATCACGTGTAAAGGCATATTATGAATTTCCATTGGGGCTGGCATATATTTCTTCATGTTTGAAACGAAGTAATTACCACGTGGATGTCTTTAATCTTAATCATTACGATGGGACCCAGGAAGAGTTGATTTGCAATAATCATCTCCTGAGTGAGTATAAATATATTTTAACCGGTGGACTTTCTGCGCATTTCCAACAAATTAAGAGTGTTGTTGAATCGGTCAAGAAACAAAACATTGAAACGACTATAATTGTCGGTGGTGGTATTGTTACCTCGATGCCTGAAGTAATGTATGATTATCTTCTTCCTGATTACGTCGTCATAGGAGAAGGTGAGATTACTATTGTAGAATTAATGGATACGCTTTTTAACGGAAAACGCGAATGTAAACATGTTAACGGAATAGGTTTTCGTAATGCTTCCGGACACTTTGTTCTCACCCCTCCGAGGTCTCCTGTTATGGACCTTGATACCCTTCCATGGCCGGATTTAAGCGGGTTTGAGATTGAGACTTACCTTGCCATGCAGAAACCAAATGATAACCTTTATCTGTATATCAATGACAATCCTCGTTTTTACCCCATGATCTCAAGTCGTGGATGTCCATTCAATTGTACATTTTGTTATCACCCTCTTGGCCAAAAATATCGTAGCCGTTCCGTAGACAATTTTATTGAAGAGGTAGAATATGTAACGAATAAATATAAAGTCAACAACTTAGCTATCTTTGATGAATTATTATCCTCTAATCGTAAACGTTTATATGAGATTTGTTCACGACTTAAGAATATTTCTCATCCTTTACGTTGGATGTGTCAGTTGCGTGTTGATAGTGTTGATGAAGAAATGCTCCTGATTATGAAAGATGCAGGGTGCTTTTTTATAAGCTATGGATTTGAAAGCGCGAGTGATCTTGTTTTAAAAAGCATGAAGAAAAAAATAAATGATTCTCAGATAGAAAGAGCGCTAAAACTTACGCGTAAGGCAGGAATCGGTATTCAAGGATATTTTATTTACGGTGATCCGGCGGAGACTAAAGAGTCAGCATACGAGACGTTAAACTTTTGGGGTAAATTTAAGGATTATCATATTACTATGGGATACGTTCGTCCATATCCAGGGTCCGTATTATGGAACAATGAAATAGTAAAAGGCAATTTGAATTCGCCAGAGGAACAAATATCATTTCTACATCAGTGCATTAATGATCCACCTAATATTTGCTCGATGAATGCAAAAGAGTGGTTTGAATTGCAAAAAGACGTCCAGAAAGCAATTATTATGAATGCTCATTATGGGGAATTTATATCGAGCCGAAGAAATGGTGAGAATAGTTATGCGATGACAGTGCGTTGTCCACATTGTAGCGAAGTGGTAACATATAATAACTTTAATCCACGTATTTTGGGTGTTTTTAAATTAGTATGTCGCGAGTGCAATCAAGCAATGAATATGACCCCGCTTGCTTTTGATCATGTCAGGGATGATTACGAACGAAATCTAAACGTCTTTAAAATAATAAAAAATAATGAAGTTCCCGTGGTTGTTACACCTTGTATGAGCCCTGCGGAGTTTCAGGCAATGTCGGAGGTTTTTTTAAAGGAAGTGAGCGTGCAATTTGCTATGGATATGTCAGATCGCAAGGTAGAGGGTAAATACTTAGGAATGGATGTCCTTAAAAGAACACAAGAAAACATTGTTACAAAGTGTAAGGGACATTATTTTCTGATACCGCTAACAAGATTTGCTGGCAGAATATTCAATCACTTATTGTCTCTCGGTGTTGATAACAATCATATTTGCCGTCTTGATGAGATAACATTGGATACATTGAGCGAGTTGGAACCGGAAGCGGTGTGAATATGCAAGAAATCGAGATATCATATAAAGGTAAAAGAGTGTTAGTTGCCGGAGGGACAGGTACTATAGGTGTTCAGTTAGTTTGTAAGTTACAGAGGTTGGGCGCGAATGTAACTGTTGTTTCTATGGATAGCGAAGATTATGCAAGAACAATCTTAGGCAATAATATATCTTTTATGTGTTTGGATTTGACTCAATTTGATAATTGTCTTGTTGCAACCAAGGACCAAGAGTATGTATTTAATCTTGTTGGTATCAAGGGGTCCACAGGAATAGGAGAAAAGAAAGTTGCCAGTTACCTCGTTCCAATGCTTTGGTTTCAGACAAACCTGATGGAGGCTTCATTCAGAAACGGTATTAAGCGTTACCTTTTCGTTAGTAGTATTTGTGGTTATCCGCAGTCAGAAGACCAGAAAAATGAAGATACTATGTGGGACGGTATGCCTAAGCAAAATGATAGAATTCCTGGGATTGCAAAAAGAGTTGGCGAAATTCAAGGAGAGGCGTATTTGCTTGAGTATGGATGGGATGCCGTCAAAATAGTTCGCCCCTCGAATGTATATGGTCCTTACGATGACTTTGACCCAGCCACCGCGCAAGTTATACCCGCATTAATTAGAAGGATGATTGACGGAGAAAATCCTGTTAAGGTATGGGGCGATGGTACAGTGGTTAGAGATTTTATTTTTTCAGAGGAACTGGCTTATTGGATGCTTGTTGCGCTGGTAAAGGCCCCTTCTTGCGTGCCGATTAATCTTGGTAGCGGGAAAGGCTATTCTATAAAAGAACTTGCGGAAACAGTTGCTAAATGTGTTCCCGGATCGCCGCAAATTGAATGGGACCCAACAAAACCATCAGGTGATCCCGTAAGAATATTATCTGTAGAAAGGGCAAAAGAATTAATAGGGTTCAAATTAAAGACAAGCCTAAAAGAAGGTGTTAAAAGTACCGTTGATTGGTTCTTAAATAATAGAGAGTTCACACAGAAAGAAGGAAAGGGATAAGTTATGGCAAATAAGGAACGGCAATATTTAACCCCATTTGCAGAGCTGATAGATCGTTTAACCGTTGATCAAATCAAAGAGGTATTAATAACCGAACATAAAAAGAGCTTTGCTAAAGAAATGGAGAAATTAGCACATGATATTGATTTAATTATCGAGGAACGTGGACTAAAATTGTCCGCGCGACTAATACGAATTATTATTGCAATTGCTCAGATGAATCTTCACGTTTGGCAAAACAAGGACCAGATGCAGAAAGACCCTGAAAATTATACGGACCTGTTAAAACTTTCACACCAATTAAACGGTATACGAAATCAAATGAAAAATTTACTCTTAGAGGAAACAGGGGACAGAGAAAAATCTGACCAAAGAACAAACTTTGACACTGACGGTCTGGAGGGCTGGGACGTCAGCATAAAATAAAACAAGGTGTAAGATGATTTATAAGAAACTTGGGAACACGGAAACTCAAATATCTGCTATTGGCCTTGGAACTACAGGCTCTGGTAGTTACGCAAACATTGATACTGAAAGAACAAAAAAACGAATTGATCTTTATCGGCATGCCATAGATATGGGGATAAACTATTTTGACACAGCAGAGCTTTATGGTGGGGGGTATGCGGAGGAGGTCTTGGGTGAAGCGGTAAAGGGCATGAGGGATAAAGTCTTTATCGCTTCAAAGTTTAATCCAGGCAATAGCTCTTTTGATGATGTACTGAAATCAGTCGAAGGAAGTTTAAGAAGGTTGAAAGTCGACTATATTGATCTATACCAGATTCACTGGCCTAATCCATTAATTCCGATATCAGAGACTATGAGAGCGCTTGAAGATTTAGTAGACCAGGGGAAGATAAAATATATAGGTGTTAGTAATTTTTCTTTAAACGAATTAAGAGAGGCTCAATCTTCATTAAAGAATGAACCTCTTGTCTCAATGCAGGTTGAGTACAATTTACTTGATCGTACGATTGAACACGAAATTCTCCCTGACTGTGCAAAGAATAATGTAACGGTTATCGCTTATAGTCCTCTGAATAAAGGTAAACTATCCTGGAGTGAAGAACAAAAGAAATTACTTCACTCTTTAGCTATAAAGTACGAAAGCAGTTCGTCACAGGTAATTCTTAGCTGGCTTGTTTCACATTCGCCGGTAATTGCTTTAACAAGAACAAGCAGTTTGAAACATCTGAGAGAAAATAATTTATCTACTGAATTTGTCTTAGAAGGAACTGACCTTGAACTCATGGGAAAGGTTTTTTGCGAACAACATATTACAGTGGCTACTGAAAAAATCCGAGTAAATGGAATAGATGACAGAGCTGTTTATATATCTGTCCATGAAGCAATAGAGAATAAATTAGACTTGATTCCGAGTCCCTCAATCTTGGCCGAAAATGCTTTATTACGAAAGGAATTCAAACCCGTTAGATTAGTGCCTACTAAAGATAGAATGGGCAAATATGATTACGATTTAGATAGTTATGATTTAATGGGAGAAGCAAAGAAATACTGGGCTTGGATCATTGCTTATGGTAATGACGTTCCTATTCCTGCTTATTGTATAGATGACAACAAGGAATGTAATTGAGCTCTTTTGGGATTGATATATTGTTGAATTAAACAGAATTGTGAAATATAAAAAAATCGGGAAAGATGGTGGAAGTGTGTCTGTTATTGGCCAGGGTTGTATGGGCATTGGTGGATATCTTTCTGAGGATTTGTCCCAGGATGACAAACATGTATATGCATTAAAATCAGGGATTGATAATAATATGACTTTTATAGATACCGCAGAGGTTTATGGTAACGGGCATTCTGAAGAGTTAGTGGCCAGGGCAGTTGAGGGTGTCAGAGACAAGGTTTTTATCGCAACCAAGGTGTCCCCGGAAAATTTGTCTTATGATGCTGTTATACGGTCTGCGGAGCGGAGTCTCCAAAGATTAAAGACAGACTACATTGACTTATACCAGATACATTGGCCAAATCCAAAAATTCCCGTAAGTGAGACAATGCGTGCAATGGAACAACTTGTAAATGAAGGAAAAATAAGGTTCATAGGTGTTAGTAACTTCTCATTAAAAGAGTTAAAAGAGGAAGCGAAATGTTTGCCAAAGCATCCAATAGTTTCTACTCAGACAGAATACAATCTCTTCGACCGTACTATAGAAAATGATATTCTTCCATACTGTGAAAAAAAAGGCATACTGACAATAGCGTACAGTCCATTAGATCAAGGAAGAATAGCAAGTGGAGATGATAAAATAATAAGATTGAAGGTTATAGCAGATAAATACAACAAAACAATAGCTCAAATTGTTTTAAACTGGTTGATTTCTCATCCAACAGTAATTACTATTCCCAAAGCAGTAACTCCCAATCACATAAATGAAAACGCAGCATCTGCTGATTTCGAATTGTCAGAAAGTGATTTTAGAGAAATATGTAATATATTTAGCAGTGAATTAATATGTGTTCCTACAGATAGAATTCGTGTGATTATGGGTGGCCAGGGAAATCGTCAGGTTTATCAAACGGCAGAGGAGGCAGTGGAGAATAAGTTAGGGTTTGTGCCCGGTCCAGCTGATTTAGCGAACGATATACTTGATGGTGAGGCCTTAAAACCAGTAAAAGTTATGTGTAGTAAAGATGCAGAAGGGAGGTACGATTATGATTTAATCGAGGGTAGAATCCGTTACTGGGCATGGGTTATTGCATATAATGGAGAGAAACCGATTCCTGTGTGCATACGTGACAATTAAAAGTTTAAGAGAGAGGTTAATTTGGAAAAATCAAAATTTGGAAACATAACATACGAAAATGCCAATGAGAAGTCCGTTAGGAAGCAATTTGTTGAGTCTTTCAAACAGTGTCCTATCCCGGAGGACGAACTTCTTTCCAATCTGGGGTTGTTTTTGAACTCAAAAAATCTATCTAGAATCCTTTTTATGGATCACCTTTATCAGCAAATTGTTGATGTGCCGGGAATCATTATTGAGTTTGGGGTCAGGTGGGGTCAAAATACCGCGTTATTCGCTGCTCTCAGGGGGCTATACGATACTTTTAACCGCCATAGGAAAATAGTAGGTTTTGACACCTTCAAAGGATTTCCATCAGTATCTGAAAAAGACGGTAAATCTGTCCTTATGAAAGAGGGAGAGCTTGCAGTGTCTGAAGGTTACGTAGATTACCTTTCAAAGATAGTTGAATTACAGGAACAAGATAATCCACTATCCCATATCAAAAAATTTGAAATAATCGCGGGGAATGCAACTATAGAGATAGATAAATATTTAAAAAAATCTCCAGAGACTATTATTGCCCTTGCATATTTCGACTTTGACATTTATGAACCTACTAAGAAATGTTTGGAGGCCATCAGGCCACGCCTTGTCAAGGGAAGCGTATTAGGTTTTGACGAACTGAATGATCCTGATTCACCCGGAGAAACGGCGGCACTAATGGAGGTTTTTGGCCTTAACAATATTAAATTAAAAAGATATCGTTACGCTTCTCGTGTGTCGTATTTTGTAGTAGAGTAATAATTGTAAATTAATAAAATAGTACTGTCAGTTCAGATTAGATACTGAGCAAAGGAGGGGGTTTTATATGGATAAAAGTGAGAAAAAGTTCTGGATAGCATCACAGGAAGAGTTGAAGCGAAGAGAGAAATTAATTCAATTGTTTTCTGACAATCCAATTCCAAAACAAGAAATCCTGGCTAACCTGGGACTTTTTCTAAAAGGGCCAACGTTGTCAAGAATATTGTTCATGGATGACATTTACAAAAAGATTTTACCTGTTCATGGGATAGTCGTCGAATTTGGTGTCCGGTGGGGGCAAAACCTTGCTTTGTTTCAGAACTTCAGATCACTTTATGAGCCTTATAATTTTAATCGTAAAATTGTTGGTTTTGATACCTTTGAGGGGTTTTCTTCTGTCAGCGAGAAAGATGGTCCATTGGCGATAGTTGACGATTTTGCAACAACACCACAATATGATCAATATTTAGAACAAATACTCAATTATCATGAACAAGAAAATCCAATTCCTCATATTAAAAAATTTGAACTGATTAGAGGTGATGCTACAGTAGAACTTAAAAAATATCTCAAAGAAAATCCTGAGACTATAATTGCTTTAGCCTATTTTGATCTGGATCTTTATGAACCAACCAAGATTTGCTTGGAACTAATTCAGGATTACTTAACAAAGGGAAGTATCATCGGGTTTGACGAACTTAATCATCACCATTATCCTGGTGAAACATTAGCGCTCAAAGAAATAATGGGTTTACAAAAATATAGTATATCCAGAAATATCTATAGTAGGATAAATTCGTTTATTACAATCGAATAATTAGTACATGATCTGGGATCATTTTATATAAAAAAGGTCACAATTAGAGATAAGTTGCTAAATTTACGGTGGAATAATTCATGATAAAAGAAGATGCTTTAAAAAGCTTTATTGGTAAAAACGTTTTAGTAACAGGTGGCACTGGTCTTATTGGAAGGCAAATCGTAAATATTTTATGCGATACAGGTGCTCATGTAAAAGTAGTCTCACTTGATAAAATAAATATCAATGAGAAAGCCGACCATATTTATGGAGACCTAACAAGCTTTGAATTCTGCAAAGACATTACCAAAGGAATGGATTTCGTCTTTCATGTGGCTGGAATAAAAGGTTCTGTAGAGGTTACTAAGGCAAAACCCGCCAGCTTTTTCGTTCCCCTTCTGATGTTTAATACAAATATGCTTGAGGCGTGCAGGATAAATAAAGTCCAAAAAATGGTTTACACCAGTTCTATTGGAGCTTACTCCAGTGCTGAAGTCTTTAAGGAAAATGAAAATCTTGATGGGGCTCCTATGGACATGTTTCCGGGATGGGCGAAGAGGATGGCCGAACTGCAGATACAGGCATATAAGATTCAATATAATCTCGACAACTTTTCTGTAGTCAGACCATGTAACGTATATGGCCCCGGGGATAACTTTGATCCAGAGAATGCAATGGTGATACCTTCTCTTATGCATAGGATATACCAGAAAGAAGATCCTGTTTTAATTTGGGGAGACGGTACCGCTATCAGGGATTTTGCTTACAGTAAAGATGTGGCTGAGGGTGTAATTCTGGCCCTTTATTATGGGACGAAATCAGGTTTCGTAAACTTGGGTAGCGGGAAAGGATATTCTATAAAGGAACTGGTTGATACCTTAAACAGTTTTATCGACTTTAATTATAAATTTGATACAACAAAATCTTCCGGATTTCCAAGGCGCGTAATGGATATATCTCTTGCCAGAAAAATAATAAACTATAATCCCACGACGTCTTTAATAGAAGGTTTAAAGGAAACTTGGAACTGGTTTGTGAAGAATCAGGGAGAGTATTTAAAGAAACAGAATTATTTTAAGGAATAGGTGGTTTTAAATGATTGAAGTCTGCAAAACAAATTTAGAAGATGTGCTTTTAATCAAACCTACTTTTTTTGAAGATCATAGAGGAGAGTATTTAGAACTCTATAACGAAAGACTGTATAAATCAAAAGATATTGATGTTAATTTTGTTGAGGATGATGTTTCTATTGCTACAAGAGGTGTTATTAAGGGGATTCACGGAGATGATGTGACTTGGAAATTGATTTCCTGTCTGCATGGGAAATTTTATCTTGTCGTAATAAACTACGATAAAGATTCAAAAGATTTTGGCAAGTGGCAATCATTTGTTTTATCGGACGTTAATAAACACCAAGTTCTGGTACCGCCAAAACACGGTAATGGACATTTATGTTTGAGCGAAAAATCTATTTTTCATTACAAACAATCGACTTATTACGATTCTTCAAGACAATTTACCGTAGTATGGAACGATTCTAAATTTGATTTTTGGTGGCCTGTAATAAATCCTATAGTTTCAAGGAGAGATGAAGTGGGGGATTCATGTTTGATAGAATGAACGTATTAGTTGTGGGTGGTACCGGTTTTATCGGTGTAAACTTAATTAAAAAATTGTTGTCGTTAGGCGCAAGTGTAAGGGCTACGCTCCACGAAAAAGATGCCGTCATAGCCGACAGCAGGATTGAATACATCAAATGCGATCTGCTTAAGATGGATGATTGTAAAAGGGTAGTAAGTGATATGGATTATGTCTTTATGTGTGCGGCAAATACTGCCGGGGCGGCTGTTATGGCGTCCACGCCATTAGTGCATGTTACTCCAAACATAATAATGAATTCTCAGATACTTGAAGCCGCGTATTTTGCAAAGGTGAAAAAGTTTATCTGGCTTAGCAGTAACGCAGCATATCCTCCGTCAGGGGACAGACCGGTTACGGAGGAAGAAATGTTTAATGGCGATCCTTATGATACCTACTATGGTGTTGGGTGGATGAAGAGATATACTGAAATATTGTGTAAGCTCTATTCAGAGAAATTAAAAAATCCTATGGCTACGGTAGTACTTAGACCGTCGAATATATATGGGCCTTATGATGATTTTGATTTCGCCACTTCACATATGATGGCGGCAACTATTAGAAAAGTTATAGAAAGACATAACCCAATCCAGGTATGGGGAACCGGTGATGATGTCAGAGATTTGATTTATATTGATGATTTCATAGATGCGGTGATTTTGGCAGCGGAAAAGATCGAAAGATTTAATCCCATTAATATCGGACTTGGCAAGGGGTATAGTATAAAAGATATTTTACAAATAACATTAGAGGTTGTTGGCTTTAATGACGCTGAAATTGTATATGATCCAACAAAACCTTCTATGATACCTATACGACTTATTGATACAAAAAAGGCAGAAGACCTTTTAGGATTTAAGGCAATAACTGACTTGAGAGAGGGGATTAAAAAGACAGTTGAATGGTACAAAGGTGCGTAATATTGAGGAACAATGGCATTGAGAAACTCGGGAACCCATGGGAAAGTGGAGGAGAGTAGGACCAGAGAAAGTCCTAAGTTGAGATATTTTAGTGGTTTGTGAGCTGGAAAATACACTTTCGTGGCTAAAAATTTCTTAAGCTTATACCAAGGCATGATAAAATGGAGATAAAAAATGTAAATGGAGATAAAGACGAAAATCCATATTTAAGTATTGTCATTTGCAGCAGAAATGACAATCATGGTGGTAATATGTTGCAGCGTATGCAAGTATCTATTAGTGGCCTGCTAGAACAACTGGAAAAACACAGGATCGAATCAGAGTTAATCTTAGTAGACTGGAATCCTCCAGCGGATAAACCTTTATTAAAAGGAACTATTCAATGGCCATCAGGTTTAACATATTGCACCATACGCGTTATCGAAGTGCCATCCAGGGTTCATCGGAGGTATAAATATCATAAAAAGGTACATATGCATAATGCAGTCGCGGTAAATACCGGCTTTAGACGGGCTCGTGGTAAATTTGTCTTATTGGGCCTTATTGACTTATTATATCCTGATGAATTGATGAGTTTTATCGCTTCAAAGAGTTTGAAAACTAGTGAAGTGTATCGTGCAGATCGATGTAATGTTGATAGAAATGTTGTTCGGTTCAATACATTGCGTGAGCAATTGAACTTTTGCAGACAGAACGTCATTAAAGTTTACACTAAAATTTCCTGGGTTAGTGCAGGTTTACCTGATTTGCATGTAGCTGGTGGTGATTTTCAGCTTATGTCAAGAGAGAATTTCCATTTATTGCACGGTTATCGTGAAGCTGAGATTGCAAGTGGATCTTGTGATACAATATTGACATATGCGTCTTATGCCGCAGGTGTGCGAGAAGTTGTTTTAAAGGAACCTTTAAGAGTTTATCATATCGACCATGATGAAAAATTTGTTGATAGGATAAAAGCAAGTGATGTTCCTTTCGTTAAATGGGTTTCCTTACCTTTTATACCTCGACCTATCAGTTTCAGGCTTATTTCTTTGTACCGTAAATATGTTGGCGAAACAACTAAGGATTACGTATTTGGCGGAGTACCTAGTACCTACGGGGAAAAATGTCTAAAGTTATGTCGAGATATTGTAAATGGCAAGCATTCATATAAATTAAATGACAATACATGGGGGCTTGCAGGAGAAAACTTACAGGAAACAATAATATCTTCGGCAAAGTGGGAGTGAATGTAGCGCCTAAGATTTGTCACCCACTAAACACTTTGTATATATGGAAGAATAAAGGTTAGGAAGTTAAGGGGTTGATTATTTGGGACGGATTTCAGAGGTCTGACCTCTAACTCCGGTTTTCAGACTTTAACCTTGAACTCTTTAACGTTTAACTATTTTAACCTTCTACCCTTAAAACTATGATAATAACCAGGACGCCGTTTCGAATCTCTTTTTTTGGTGGTGGAACAGATTATCCGGCTTGGTATAGAGATAATGGTGGAAGTGTTCTTAGTACTACCATTAATAGATATTGCCACATAAGTTGTAGATCTCTCCCCCCATTTTTTAATTACAAATATCTCTTAAGATATTTTCTGCGTGAGGAAGTACAGGAAATATCAGAAATAAAACATCCTTCTGTGCGGGAATGTTTAAGGTTTTTGAAAATAAATAAAGGTATTGAAATGGTCCATACCGGTGACGTCCCCGCACGATCAGGAATTGGTTCCAGTTCGGCATTTACCGTGGGGTTGTTAAATGCATTATACGCTTTAACCGGTAAGATGGTTACCAAGAGGCAGTTGGCCTTGCAGGCAATTCATGTGGAGCAGGATCTTCTAAAAGAAAATGTCGGTTCTCAGGATCAGATTGCTGCGGCTTTTGGCGGGTTTAATAAAATTGAACTTGGGGGTGATAAGGAATTCTTTGTTTATCCTATTACTATTAGTCAGGAAAAGCTTGATTATCTCCAGAATTGTCTTATGTTCTTTTTTACAAGTTTCGTACGCAATGCTTCAGAAATTGCAGGTGAGCAGATAAAAAAGATTGTGGATAAGAAAAAAGAGCTAAAAGTCATGACTGAAATGACTAATGAAGCAATTAACATATTAAATGATAAACAAGATAATTTTAATGATTTTGGAAAGCTTCTCCACGAGACGTGGAAAATTAAACGCAGCCTTACGAGTTTGGTTTCCACTTCAGAAATTGATGATATATACTATGCGGCCTTAAGTGCAGGCGCTATTGGTGGCAAGCTATGTGGGGCAGGAGGAGGAGGTTTTATGCTCTTTTTTGCGCCCCCAGAGGTACAACCTGAGATAAGAGAAAAATTAAACAAACTTTTATATGTCCCAATTCGTTTTGAAAAATTAGGCAGTCATGTAGTTTTATATTCTACTCAGGATGTATAAAGCCATAAACTCAAAGTGTATGGAGCAGCTGACTCAGACAAGATATCACAACTTCACAATTCTAAATTTGGAATAATAGCCTTAATATAATAAATCTCAGACATCTGATCTCTGGCTTCCAGCCCCCAACTTTCAATCTCAGTTTCCAGACGTTATTTTTGTACTCTTTGCGGCTTTGTGTGAGAAATTATAAATAAATGCCTTTACCTGGAGAATTAACAGCAGTGATTCTTGCTGGAGGGTTGGGCACTCGCCTTCGTTCTGCTGTTGGTGACTATCCAAAAATATTAGCATCCGTAAATAACCGTCCGTTTATTTCATATCTATTTGATCAGTTGTTATGTAATGGCTTTTCTCATGTTATCCTTTGTACTGGACATGGGGCTGACAAGGTAAGTGATGCATTTGGTAATGCCTATAAGGGTCTGTCTATTGAATATTCTCCAGAGACGGAACCTTTAGGTACTGGTGGTGCTCTTCGGAATTCCCTTCCACGCATTAAAACCAATGATATACTCGTTATGAACGGTGATTCTTATGTAGATGCTGATCTGACAACCTATATAGAATGGCAGTATAGTAACAATATAGATGTATCATTATTATTAACCTGGGTGCCTGATACAAGTCGCTATGGCAGGGTAGATATAGATAAAAATGATCTTATTACACAATTCGTTGAAAAAAGTGAAGAGTCTACTCCGGGCTGGATCAATGCAGGAATTTATATTTTAAATAAAAACATGCTTTCTAACATTACATCGGGGGAACCATTTTCACTTGAGCATGAGTTTTTTCCAAAACTTGTAGGTAAAAGCCTATATGGATTTCGGTTTAAAGGTTCATTCATTGATATAGGTATTCCTGCAACATACAACGTTGCAGATCAGTTTTTTTAAATGAAGAGAATGTTATATACTAAAGGAGAATAGAAGCATGAGAATTCTTGTTACAGGTGGTTTAGGGATTGTAGGAAGAAGCCTTACCGGGCAATTACGAAAACGGGGACATCATGTTGTCTGTTGTGATCTTTACCATCAGCCGGACGAAATTGGCTTCAGTGTTGGTACAGATATAAAGGATCCTCTTTATGCTCGATGTGACATAGGTAAATTTCAACAAATTGAAAGAGTTTTTGGAAGAATGGGGCCTTTTGATTTTGTTTATAATTGTGCAGCTGAATTTGGTCGTTGGAACGGAGAAGATTTTTATGAGACACTCTGGCAAACAAACGTGATTGGGACAAAAAATATGATTCGTCTTCAAGAGCGTTTAGGTTTTCGCTTGATCCATTTCTCATCTTCAGAAGTATATGGTGACTGGCCGGAACTTATGACTGAAACAGTTATGGATGAATATGAAATAAAACAAATGAATGATTACGCCATGACTAAGTGGACAAATGAGATGCAAATTCGTAACTCAGCTCTCCAGTACAGTACAGAAAGTGTTGTGGTTCGTCTTTTCAATACCTACGGTATTGGAGAATATTACAGCCCTTATCGTTCTGTTAATTGCCGTTTTCTTTACTGTGCACTAAACAATCTACCGTGGACGGTTTACCGTGGTCATTCACGGACATCAACATACATTGCTGATACAACCTGTACTCTGTCCAAAATAATTGAGAACTTTAAGGCT
>Ga0233430_1002319_pt1 | contig 22392 bp, 22 predicted proteins | sample SI_118_April2016_2_FD_179883 | JGI IMG/M metagenome (GOLD analysis project Ga0233430, IMG submission 179883) | Seawater microbial communities from Saanich Inlet, British Columbia, Canada - SI_118_April2016_150_MG | ecosystem: Environmental > Aquatic > Marine > Inlet | place: Canada: British... | reverse complement strand
AAAGCAATTTTCAGCGGAACTGGCTTTGTGCTTGGAAAGGTACTGCTTGGGCTTCGCAGAGCGATTAGAAACCGCTTCTGTTTGCACTAAAAAATAGATATGCCGTCTGTTTGCACAAAAATAAGGTATGAAATTATATTCTACGCTTCACAGTTTACTGCTATAATCTCAGACATGATCCCGAAAATCGAAATCAAGGGCATCAGCGAAGGGCTTCTGGCAACCGTCGGCGAAGGCGATTGGACAGAAATCCGCCAGGCATTGCTGGAGCTTATTGTATCGCAAGCCGATTTTTTCAAAGGCGCCAGCCTGACGGTTGATGTTGGCGATCACGAAATCAAAGCCGCCGACTTAGGCAAATTGCGCGATCAAATTTCTGAAAATAACGTTATCCTCCGTGGCCTGATCAGTAAATCGCCTCGTACAGAAGAAAATGCCAAATCATTGGGATTATCAACTCATTTTGAACGCCCCCAACCTGAACGCTCTGGCAAAGCCTTCGATACCAGCGTTGGCGGCGATGAAGCCATTTTTGTGCAACGTACTTTGCGTTCCGGAAATAATATTATCTTTCCGGGCCATGTCGTGATTATTGGCGATGTAAATCCAGGCGCTGAAATTATAGCGGGCGGCAATATTATTATTTGGGGACGGCTACGCGGCACGGTTCATGCAGGCGCATCCGGCGATGAAACTGCGTTGGTCTGCGCCCTGGAACTGGCGCCAATGCAATTAAGGATTGCTGAAACCGTCAGTATCACCCCATCGAGCAAGAAAAAACCCAAACCCGAAGTGGCCAGCCTAAAAGAAGGTCAGGTCGTCGCCGAGGTATGGGACATCCACAAAAGTAAAAAGTAAGGGAATCTTATGGCAGCGAAAGTACTTACAGTCACATCTGGCAAAGGCGGTGTTGGGAAAACCACCATCACAGCCAATCTGGGCGCAGCGCTGGCATCGCACAATCAAAAAGTTGTCTGCATAGATGGTGATATTGGCCTGCGCAACCTGGATGTTGTGCTGGGCCTGGAAAACCGCATCGTCTATGATATTGTTGACGTTGTCGAAGGGCGTTGCAAATTACGACAGGCCATGATCCGCGATAAACGCATTGAAGGGCTTTTTCTGATCCCGGCGGCACAAACCCGCGATAAAACCGCTGTATCCCCTTCAGATATGGTGCGTATTTGCGATGAACTTCGCCCGGATTACGACTGGGTCATCATCGATTCGCCCGCAGGAATCGAGCGCGGTTTCCGCAACGCCCTCGCGCCCGCAGATCGGGTTTTCGTCGTCACCAACCCCGAGGTCTCAGCCGTGCGCGACGCCGACCGTATTATCGGGATCACTGAAGCCGAAGAAAAAGGCCCGGCTCAACTCATCATCAACCGCATAAACCCCGTTATGGTAGACCGCGGCGATATGATTAGCACCACAGATATTGTCGAATTACTGGCGATTGAGTTGATTGGCATCATCCCCGAAGATAGCAATGTAATCGTCAGCACCAACCGCGGCCTTCCGATTGTATTAGACGGAAAATCACAAGCCGGACAAGCCCTGCAAAATATTGCCCGCCGCGTGATGGGCGAAAACGTGCCATTTTTGGATCTGAACGATCAGGGCGGATTCTTCAAACAAATTGGGAAGTTATTCTCAGCGGGAGGCAGAAATGAGTAATTTCATGGCCCGCCTCGCGGGACGGAATCGCAAAAGCGCCAATCAGGCCAAAGAACGCTTGCAATTGGTGCTGATCCATGATCGCACCAACCTTTCGAGCAGCGTGCTGGAAACCATCAAAGATGAAATTATTGAAGTTCTCTCGCGCCATATCGATATTGAAACCGATACGGTAAGCGTAGAAATCAACAATGATGGCCGCCAACAACGCCTGCTTGCCGATATTCCCATATTAGGCGCAAAACGCAAACGTTAACAACGCAATTCTGTCAAAAGGGGTATTATGGGGCTACGCCCTAGAATACCCCTTTTGACAGTTTTTTATTATGCAAAATATATCCTGGCGACATTTCGATTTCTGGCTTCTGGGCGCAGTGGCGTTGCTGACTCTTTTTGGCATCGTCATGATCCGCTCGGCAATTGCCGGAAATATCGAGTTGGTTGAAGCCAATACCGTACAGAAACAAGTCATATTTGCCGTCGCGGGATTCATCGTGATTGGCATTATGTCGGTAGTCGATTACAAACTGCTGGCCGCCTTGAGCAACCCGCTCTATTTTGGTACCATTTTTGTGCTGGCAGCCCTCAACCTGGTCGGTGGCGCGCTGTTCGGATCAGCACGCTGGTTTGTTCTCGGCCCTATTCTGATCCAGCCCTCCGAGATCGCCAAAATCATCATGATTATCGTCCTGGCCGATTTTTTTGCCCGAAACCAACACAAACTCGCCGATTTCCGCTGGGTCATTCGTAGCCTTTTGGTCACCATCGGGTTGGCAATGTGGATCTTGTTGCAGCCCGACTTGAGCACGTCCATTGTGATTTTCGTGATCTGGTTCGCACTGGTATGGGCCGCCGGTTTGGAATTAAAACACCTGCTGATTGCCAGCGGTGTTGGTGGGCTTTTCATGGGTATCAGCATCCCGCTATTGCTCATCACCTATAATCCTGAAAACACAACCGGATTGATCAAACCTTACCAGGTCGGGCGTATCATCAACTTTTTGTTCCCGGCTGCGGATGCCACCCACGGCGATCTCTACAATGTGCAGCAGGCGCTGATCGCCATCGGCTCCGGGGGTTGGCTGGGCAAAGGCTACGAAGCTGGCACGCAAAGCCAGTTGCGCTTCCTGAAAGTGCGCCACTCTGATTTTATTTTTTCAGCCCTGGCAGAGGAGTTTGGCCTGATTGGCACGTTGGTTGTCATGGGGTTATTGCTTTTCATCATTGTCCGTTGTTTGCGCGCGGCCCGCCTGTCCAGCGATACCTTCGGGGCGCTAATCGCCTATGGTGTAGCAACCGTTCTGGCTTTCCAGGCTATGATCAACATCGGCATGAATCTCTCGCTGCTACCGGTCACAGGGCTGCCGCTGCCCTTCGTCAGCTATGGGGGGAGTTCTTTGCTATCCACGCTACTGGGCATCGGATTGGTGGAATCTGTCATTTTGCGGCACAAAGCTCTCGATTTCTGATAAAATCTCTCCCCGAATCTGGAACAAACCATAGATCACTGAGGCAACAATGACATTAAAGACACAACCGGCCCGCGTGCGCTTCGCGCCTTCTCCTACGGGACGCACACATCTAGGCAGCGGGCGTACAGCCCTCTATAATTACTTACTGGCTCGTCAAACCGGCGGTCAGTTTATTTTGCGGATTGAAGACACCGACCAAAAACGCTACGTCTCCGGGGCAGAGGAAGAATTAATGGAAGGGCTGCGCTGGCTGGGGTTGAGTTGGGACGAGGGCCCAGACATGGGCGGCCCCCGCGGGCCGTACCGCCAAACCGAGCGCAGGGAGATATACCAAAATTACGCCCGTGAACTGATCGAAAGCGGACACGCCTATTATTGCTTCTGCCCCACGCCGAAGGCGGACGACGCCAACAGCGCGCCTGAACAGCGCCAGCAACACCGCGATATCTGCCTCAGCCGCGAATTGCCTATCGCTGAAGCGGATAGCCGCATTGCAGCGGGCGAGGCACATACTATCCGCTTCAAGATGCCGCGCGACGGCAATATCACCGTCACCGATGCCCTGCGCGGCAACATCACAGTTGAAAACAGCACACTGGACGATTATGTGCTCGTAAAATCGGATGGCCTGCCAGTGTACCACCTGGCCGTGGTGATTGACGATCATCTCATGGAAATCACGCACGCCATCCGCACATCGGAATGGCTACCCACTTTCCCGCTGCACGGCCATATTTATTACGCCTTCGGTTGGGAACAACCCGTATGGATACACCCATCAATCTTCCTGAAGCCCGATGGCAAAGGCAAAATGAGCAAGCGCGACACCGATGCTTTGCTTGAAGAAGGGAAATCCATCTTTTTGGGTGATTTCGATAAAATGGGCTATCTGCCCGAAGCCGTTATCAATTGGGCCGCGCTGATCGGTTGGAGCTACGACGACAAGACCGAGTTCTTCACACTTGAAGATTTGGTCGAGAAATTCAGCGTTGAAAAACTAAACCCCTCCCCGGCGGCGATCAATTTCAGCAAACTCGATCATTTCAACGGGCTGCATATCCGCGCGTTGAGTGTTGATGATCTGGCCGAGCGCATCCGGCCTTTCTTTGTACAAGCAGGGTATCAGATCAATGATGACGAGAAATTACGTCAGGTTGCCGAAGTGTTACAGATACGCCTGGGAAATCTGGCAGAAGCTCCCGAAAAGGGGGGATTCTTCTTCAACGATGAAATCCACCCCGAGCCAGAATCGCTCGTCGGCAAAAAAATGACTGCCAGCGAATCACTTGCGATGGCGCGCCACATCCAGACGTTAATCCAATCCCTGCCCGATTTCAGCGAAGAAACAGCTAACCAGCCTTTACGCGATCTGGCGACAGAATTGGGCTTAAAAGCCGGACACGTATTCGGCTTCTTACGCAACGCCCTTACTGCCCAACAGGTCAGTCCGCCGGTTTTTGAAACCATGACCATCATCGGACGTAAAAAAGTCCTTGAACGCATTAACAACGCCATCGCCACACTGGAAGAATTGGCACTCAATTCGCCCTGAGTGTTTGACGAATAATATTGGCAGTGGTAAAATCTCGCTCGCAGTGGGGGCTCGTCTAACGGTAGGACAGCGGTCTCTGGAACCGTCAATTGGGGTTCGAATCCCTGGCCCCCAGCACGCAAAAACACCCCGGAACTCCGGGGTGTTTTTATTTACAACGTCGCCATACTACAAGAAAAACCCCTGATCCCGTAGAATACCATCAAAAGCCTGACGTGCATCGGCAATTGCCTTCAAGCGCCAGTTTTTTTCGAGTGGAGAGAATAATGCGCTAAAATCAGCTTTGGCGCGCCGTACGACAGCTTCATTTGTCGCTGCATGCCAGTGTACCTGATTCTCGAAAATCATCGCCCACAAACTGCGAATCGCAGCGGGAAGCGACATGCCCAAAGTACCGAATTCAAAAGCCGTGGCAAAAAGCGTCTTCTCTGGAAACTCGGTCTGCACGAGTTCATAAATCCAATCGATCATATCACCCTGAATGGCATAAAACTCCTCGGGATTGGCTGTGACCACTTCGGGGTAATTGAAGGCTGCTTCCAATTCTGTGGAGGCACGTCGCTCCGCTGGAGAGTTGACCAAACTCATCTGGTAGCGCGGGCCGTAGCCGGTGTGCATATCCAGATGCAAAAGCTGCGCATAGGGCTGCACAGTTTTTCGATACAAATCCATCATCACCCTGGTTTCTTCTTCAATCTTCTTGCCGCCAAAATAAAGTCCCTGGGGAAATTCGTATTGTCCCATCAACATCCCAGAGTGCAAGGCCGATTGTCCCGGCGAAAACATGATCTTGATAAGTTTGGACAGGAAATCCAATTTCGAGCGGAGGGATTTCTGCGGATTTAGAAAGGGATGCAACAGTCTGTACTCCGGGTTGGCAGCCGGGGTGAAGGTTTTCCCATCCCCAAGAAAGTTGCGATTCAAATCCACGTTATTAGAATTTACGCGGCGGTTGTGTTGCATCCCCCATGGATTGATGGCATGGACCAACAACAAACCGGTATCCTGGAGATTCAGCCGGAGGAGGTATTCTTCAACAAAAACCTGCATCATCGCCGCGCCAACGGTCCCCTCTGCGCCGTGCTCGCCAGTAGTGATGATGAGTAGTTTTTCGGGCTGCTCCGTAACATTGGCCCGAATCCAATCTATCGTCAGGTCGGGGTGTTCGGCCAAGGCGTGGTGGTGCAATTCGGCATTCGGCCAGTACGCTTGCACGCGGGCGAGTTGGCTGCGGAAGCGTTCACGTGAAACAATGTAGTTTTTGGGAAATAAGTTGAGAAGCGCTGTATTCACTTTTGTTTTTCCTTACTGCATGAAGAGAGCCTCATAGTTTCTCTCAACCTTTAGGGAATCTCATTTTCAAGCAGAATTTACTATTTCGCTAAAACGGCCCGTAACCTATCGCCACGCCAAGGGCCAGAAAAGCCACTGTCACCAGAATAACCACACCCCATAAAGGCAGCGTCCATTTGAGCCACTTGGGGTAACTCACCACCGTTAACCCCAAAATAATTAGCAAGAGCGGGTTGGTAGGATATACCAGATTGGAGAAACCATCGCCGAAGCAATATGCCGTGACAGTAACCTGCCGCGTCACACCGACCAGATCGGCAAGGGGCAGCAGGATGGGCATCATCAAAAAAGCTTTGGCCGAACCCGAAGCTACAAAAAATTCGATCAGCAATGCCAGGAAATATATAATCACCGCCGAAACGAAGGGGCTGGCCTGCGAGAAGGGCTGCGCCGCGCTATGCAGGATGGTATCCATAATACCGCCCGACACGACAATATGCTTGATACTGACCGCCATCAGGATCAGAAGAATCCCCGGGGCGATACCAGAAACACCTTCCCACAAGGCTTTGAACACCGCTTTCTTCTCGCCACCAGCCAACATCCCGGCACCAATTCCCCCAATCAAGAAGAAAATCCCCACCAGGGGCAAAGCATAATCCGAAACCGCAGGGATGAAGGGGCCACCGATCAGCACAAAGAGAATCAGCGCAAGAAAAACTGAGAACCAGCCCATTGCACGTCCCAAATGCGGGCTGGATTGGGCAATCGCTTCCAGATCGAGAGCAGCATATTTGGCGCGTTCGGCTTGATCTTCATCATGTACCAAGGAAGTTTCGGGATTGCGCTCGATCTTTTTGGCGTAGCGAACAAGAAATATCGCAAAGACGGCGTAGATGGCAAGGAAAATCGGCACACGGAACCAGGCTCCAGAGAAAAGCGGCAGCCCAGCGATTTTTTGGGCGATGCCAATCGTGAAGGGATTGGTAATGGCCGCTGAGAAACCCATATTGGTCGCCAACACGCTCATCCCCAACCCAACCAGCGCGTCCCAACCAAGATAATAGGAGAGCGCCAGCATCAATGGAACCAGCGGGACGATTTCTTCGAGGATGCCAAAGAAAGCCCCCAACAGCATGAAGAAAAATGAGATCACCAACAAGAGCAGGTATTTCTTGCCGCCAAAGGCGCGCACAATTTTTGCAATACCCGCCTTAAGGATGCCAACCCGATCGAGTACGGCAAAGGCGCCGCCTACCATCAGGATAAAGAAAATAATCACAATAACGATCAGGCCATCCGACCCGCCGAGTACCTCCACAGGAGCGGTGAACCAGCGCCAGATTGGGTAGTCAGGCTGCTCGACAAACTGAAAGGAATCGGCGTTGATCAGCTCGCGCCCACCCTGAGCAATGCGCTCATAGCGCCCTGCCGGAACAATTATCGTGAGCACACCTGCAACCATCATAATGACAAATAGAATAATCACAGACTGGATGAAGGCTTTGGCGCTGATCTGCGCACCGGCTTTGGATTCCATAGTTTACTCCTTCTCACAACACGCGGATTCGTATTTTTAAAGAAAGTGTAGCATAGATTTGTAAGCAATAAAGCCACATTTACCGGGCGTTCATTGTGCATCAAAAAAGGCTGTACGGGAAGCGAAGCTTCCCGTACAGCCTTTTTCTCGGGCTTCTTGCCCACAATCATTTTGGCCTTCGTTCACTGTTGTAGATTATTAATCATCATCGCCTCCATGATCGCCTTCATCTTCGCGCCCGGTGGGGTGGCACTCCATACAATTCGTGTAGTTGTTAATGCCCTCCTCGCGGTGTTTTGAATCGATATTGGCGGGCGTGTGTTCATGACAGCTATAGCAGGTATATGTGTTCAGCGTTGGATCGTGGCAAACCGTGCAGGCGCTGACGCCGCTTTCGCCGTGGTTGAAGGGGAAGGTATGCGACTGGTTGTATTCCGCCGGTGACCAGGCCGTGGTGGTATGGCAATCGGTACAGACGCTGCTAAACAAGCCCTGATGGAAAACCGGGTCGGCATGGCAGGCGACGCACTCTTGCGGCGTACCGGCATAAACGCTATTTTGATGGCAGTCGGCACAGTCCACAGAATTATGTGCACCGGTGAGCGGGAAGGCGGTCAGAGTATGGTCAAAGGTGGCCTGTTCCCAATCTATCGGGGTGTGGCAAGCGGCGCATTCGCTACCATATTGCCCGTTGTGTTCATCATCTTCAGCGTGGCAGGCATAGCAATCTTGCGGAGTGCCCTGATAAACGCCATTCTGATGGCAATCTTCGCAGGCTACGTTGATGTGTTCGCCTTCCAGCGGGAAATTGCTCAGGTTGTGGTCAAAGGTAGCCTGTTTCCAATCTACAGGGGTGTGGCAAGCGGCGCAGTCGCTGCCGTATTGCCCGTTATGTTCGTCATCTTCGGCATGGCAGGCATAGCAATCTTGCGGAGTGCCCTCATAGAGATTATTCTGATGACAATCTTCGCAGGCTACGTTGACGTGTTCGCCTTCCAGCGGGAAGTTGGTTTGGGCGTGGTCAAAGGTGGCCTGTTCCCAATCGGCAGGGGTATGGCAAACTGCACAGTCGAAGCCGAATTCACCGTTGTGTTCGTCTTCGGCGGCGTGGCAGGCGTAGCAATCATGGGGCGCGGCCCGAAATTCGGTCATTGTGCGCACGCCCGGATGGCAGCCGCCGCAAGTACCGGAGGCATGTTCCCCTTCCAACACGAAGAACTGGTTGTGGTCGAAATCGGCTCCATAGGTATCAATACCGTCATGGCAATCCAGGCATTCTTGCCCAAAAGCAGCCACATGGAATTGGGTAAAATCCGCATCGAGGGAAGCATGACACTCTTCGCAGGCTGCCAACCCAAATACCGCCACGCCGTCCTGGTGACAATCCGCACAGGCAAAGGGCGTGCCATCGGCAAATTGGGCATGGCCTTCCAGCGAGAATCCCACCACTTCATGCGGAAAATTCTCCGTCTGTATGACAGTCATTATCGCATCGGGGCCATTATGTTCGGTGTGGCAGGCATAACAGGCAGCGCCTTGTTCGGCCATCAGGACACCGTGCAAACTTTGGAAATCGGAAATTTCAGTGGTGATATTGATATGACATTCCAGGCATCGATCGGACATGACAGTGCGCAGCCAGGGGGCGGTGTGGCAAGCGCCACAATCGTATTTTAACTCAGCATGAGAGCGGACTCCGCCTAACGGGGCTGCGGCAACCTGGGCGTTCAACTCCCCTGGGCTGAACATGGCGCCCCCCTGGGCAAATATAAGACTGCCAAGAACAACCAGTGTAAGGGCGGCAATTAGCAGACCACTAAACGAAAGACAGCCAAGCGGTTTTTCCACAGGATTCTCCAGTTAACGCAGCAAGGTGGCGTAGTAGAGCGCTCCGCCGATATGCACAAAAGCTGAAATAAATAACGCGATGCCAATCGGGATATGCAGCGCATGCCACAAGGCCAGCATACGGCGGGCAATAGCAACGGTTTCGATTTGACGACGCAACGCATTGCGTTTTTTAAATACTTTTTGCAATTGTTCGGCCTGGGCGCGGGCTGCGCTGCCAAGACGACGCTTTTCGCTCCGCCATTGCCGACGATAGCTCCATTCAAAAAAAATATTCCCTAAAAAGGTCAAAAAGGGCGCACTGGAGGTTTGGGGCAGCGCATTCAGCCGCTGGGCCAATTCGCGCGTGGATTGATCGCCCGCCGAAGTTATACGCTGCAATTGATTCTCCAGCGCCTGAATTTGCTGAGAAAGTTGCTGAGCTTCGATTTCGATGCCATCGGGCGTGCGTGGAATAGCAGTATAGATATAACGGCCAATGATTCCACTGAAGACGATAATAAGCGTAAACAGGGTCACAATGCCTGCCAGCCCGTTGAATTTCCATGAGGTGTGCAGCAACACCATAAAGGGGCCGACCAGTCCGGTGAAAATATGAAAACGCAGCCAGGCGGCCATGCGTCCCCAGCGGGCGCTGCGGCTGCGCTTGCGCCAGGAGTAAAGCGTTTCTGTCAGCAGCATCAGGATAAAGCCCAAAATGCCCAAGGCATGACCAAAAAATCCGCTGGCCGAGGGGATTGAACGCTCAAAGCTCATCACAAATAAATAAAGCAGGGTAATCAGCAGCATGGCAATCAGCGCCAGCCAGAGTTCGCGGTTACTGCGTTGCATGGTCTTTTCTCCAGATCGTCCAAAAATCGAGCAGGGTTTCAGAAAGGTTGGCCTGCGGGTTCAGCAAGTCGTCACGGATGGCGGTAATATCGGCTTTATTGGCGATAAGGTGCTGCAAGGGGCGCGAGAGGGTTTGATCGCCGATAACTACAGCCCCAATCAGATATTGACTGCCAACCATCACGCGCATCCGGTTGACATCAAACCCTTTTTGAGCGGCAATGGCGGCAGGTAATTGCCGCCAGGTTTCGCTATCGCCGCGGGCAATACCGATCAGATCATCATCTTCGCCGCTGCCGACAGCGCCAATAATTGTGGTGGTTAGTCCCGCCAGGCGGGTGACATTGAAGGGAGCTGATTTTTGATACAGGATTTGCCCCCCGGCCATATTCAACCCGGCGATATGCCCCTGCTGGCGGGCAGGCCCCCACAAACTATCAATATTATAGCGGCCCGTTAACGGATCAAATACCTGGGCAACATCCCCCGCCGTGTAAATATCGGGTTGGCTGGTTTGCAGGAATTGATTGACGAGAATACCGCGTTCCACGCGCAGCCCAATGGCGGCAGCCAGTTCAATGCGCGGGCGGATGCCCACGGCGATGGCTACGATCTGACAGGGAATTTTGCGGCCATCTTGCGTGAGCACACCCACAACGCGGCCGCGCTTGCCGATGATCTGCGTGGCCTCGGTGTGATAGTGAATTTGCACACCTTCTTCACGCAAGCGATCTTCTATAATATGCGATTCTTCCTCGTCCAACACATTACTCCAGTAGCGTGCGCGGCGCAAGAAGTAGTGCACACTCACCTTGCGGGCAGCCAGCCCTTCCACGATCTCCAGGGCTGTAATGCCACCACCGATGACGACTGCCGAACGCGCTTTGCGTGCCAATTTGATAATATGGCGGGTATCGGGTAAATTATCCAGCTTGACCACACCTTCCAGATCGTTCCCGGGGAGTTTCGGCCAGGCCGCACTGGCACCCGTGGCGATGAGTAAACGATCATAGGGTAGGTTTTGCCCGTTGGCAAGTTGAATCCGATGTGCATCCGGGTCAATTTGAGCAGCGCGGCCATGCACAATGCCAATATTGAGTTTTTTTAATTCGTCGCGCTGAATTGGAAACAGGCCAGTTTCGGGGAGTTCTTTAGTCAGGTAATAGGCCAGGCCGGGACGTGAGTAATACAAGTCTGGCTCGTTGCCGATCAACGTGATGGAGGCTTGTGGTAATTTCTGGCGAATAGCCTGGGCTGCGGCGATCCCTGCGACACCCGTACCAATGATGACAAAGCGTTGGGTCATGCGTTGCCCCTTTCGTCAAAAAAGCGCGTGACTTCAAAACTCAACACACCACGCGGGCAACGTGCCACACATTCGCCACAGGTCAGGCAGTGGCGATCTTTAACCGGCTCGCCCAGCCAGGCATGCAGGCGCACATTAATTTCAATTGGGCAGTGAAACGAGCAGATGCCGCATTGCACACAGCGCGCCGTTTCAGGGACAACATAGCCTTTGGCCAAAGCCTGATGACGCGTACTCTCGTGATGAAACAAACCTTTAAGTCTCAATCTGCTTTCCTTTTCTAATTTTTGAGACATCTATAAGTGCAGAAAAAACTGAAGATGAGGATGTGCTACTTTTGTCGCACATCCTCATTTCCAGTCAATGTTATAGCGCATTTAGTTTATAACAGATTTCTTCAATTCTGGGACGACATGCAGAAAAACTACTAATCATCATCGTCATCGCCGTCATGACTATCGCCACCACCGTCATGATCGTCACCACCGTCATGATCGTCACCCTCAGCATCATCCCAATCGCTGGTGTTATGACACTGAGAGCATTGGGCGCTGGTGGAAGGATGGTCGTGGCCCGGCGCACTGTGGCAAGCCCGGCAATCCGAAGCGCCAGAGTGATTGAAGTTCCAATTATTACTATTATGACACTGGGAACATTGTCCACCGTAGTGCCCACCTGGAGGTGTATGGCACGACTGACAATCCGTAAAACCGGCATGGCTGAACGATGCATTACGCCAGGCGGTATTGGGGTTGTGGCAGCTCGAACATGCACCTCCATAGTGGTTGGCAGGCGCGCTGTGGCACGACTGACAATCGGTAAAACCGGCATGGTTGAAAGTTGCATTGCTCCAGGCCGTATTGGGGTTGTGGCAGCTTGAACACGCACCGCCATAGTGATTGGCGGGCGCGCTGTGACACGACTGACAATCGGTAAAACCGGCATGATTGAAGGTCGCATTGCTCCAGGCCGTATTGGGGTTGTGGCAACTTGAACACTGACCGGGGTAATGATTGGCCGGAGCGCTGTGACACGACTGACAATCGGTAAAACCGGCATGGTTGAAGGTCGCATTGCTCCAGGCTATATCTGGGTTGTGGCAATTGGAACACTGACCGGGGTAATGATTGGCCGGAGCGCTGTGGCATGTCTGACAATCTGTAAAACCGGCATGATTGAATGAAACATTCCCCCAGCCGCCGCTGGTGCTGTGGCAATTGGAACACTGGCCGGGGTAATGATTGGCAGGTGCCTCTGCACTATGACAACTGGCGCAATCGGTAGCGCCCGCAACAGTATGATCAAAAATTGCGTCTTGCCAGTTAGTGGGAGTATGGCAGCCAGCACAATCACCCAGATAATGATCTGGAGGTGTCACATCCGCATGGCAGGCTTCACAAGTTGCTGCTGTACCCTGGTAATTACCATTGGTATGGCAAGCCTCGCAATCTGTTACCGCATGGGCGCCCTCAAGCGGGAAGAAGGCATGTTCATCGCCAGGGCTACCCGCGGGGAAAGGCACAGCCATTGGGTCAAGCGCCTGATTGTCTGCACCAGATAGAGAATTCGCCTGGCCTTGATTTTGTGGCCCCGCGGGATTCAAGCTGATAATCTGATTAAAATCTTCATCACTGAACGTGGAATCGGCGATCAGGGTTTGGAACGTACGCACTTTGGCATACGCGGCAAAGAGAGCAGATTGCTCTTCAACGGAGACAGGCGTCAGATTAGCTACCACCCGTTCCGATTGTTCCAGTAACGAGAGCAAACGCGGTTGGAGAGCCTGGAAACCACTCGAAGTTGTGCGGGCAGTAAACCGGGCAACTTGTGTGACCGAATCACCAAAGTATTGCACGGCCACAGCTTGTTGAGGGGTTCCAGCCTGTGCTTCCACATCGGCCAGGCGGCGTTCCAGCAAATCGATAAACCAGATGGCACGCTGATCGGCAGTAGGGCGAAAGAATGCCTGCTGCTCTACGTAGTGCTGCATCGGGAAAAGGACATCCCCTGGAGAAAACGGCCCCGCCTCGGCCAGGGCCACGCCTGCCGTCGTTCCCAGAGTCACTAACAAACTTACCAGTAATATGCTAATTACCAAAATTTTTCGCATTGGGTCGCCTCGTCAATCCATTATTCTGTTTTCGTACCCGCGGGATGGCAATCGAAGCAGGCATTAAGTTCCGGGGCTGTGATACCTTCTTTTGCATGGGTTTCAGTAATCGCAGCGGATTGGTGATCGTGACATTCGTAACAAGTGTATGCTGTGTAAGCGGCTGTATGGCAAACTTCACAGGCCAATGGCTGCTCCGCACCATGCTCCAGCGGGAAATTATGCCGGGTCATGCGCGCGGGCGTCCATGCGACGCTGGTGTGGCAGTTCTGGCATTGCAACCCAAACCAACCGGCATGTATGTCGGGTTCCGCGTGGCATTGGGCACATTCGGATGGCGTTTCACGGAAATTCTGGTTTTCGTGGCATTGCTGGCAATCCGCGTTGGCATGTTGCCCGTCCAGCATAAAATGCTGATTATGGTCAAAATTGCTGTAGCGGTCTACTCCATCGTGACACTCGAGGCAAGCATTACCAAACAGGTTTTGATGTTCGTTCATAAAAACCACATCCTGTTGAGCATGACATTGCGTGCAGGTATCCAGAGAAAAATCTTCCACGCCTTGCGGATGGCAACCCTGGCATGTCAGGACGCTGCCATCTAAATTTTCGCGGTGAAGATTGAGACTAAACGAAGTATTTAATGCATGGTCAAAAGGTTCGCCATCAATAATCGCGGGGTTCCAAGACAGCGTAGTATGACAGCCTGAGCAATCGGCATCAAACAGGCCGCGGTGCGCGTCTGGTTCAACATGGCAGGCCGCGCATTCAGCAGACACATCGGTGAACTGTCCAGCAACATGGCAGGCCGCACAACGAATCTGTGCGTGCTGCCCATCGAGCGGCAAATTGGTCGCGCGGTGATTGAAGCCTGTCATGGAATCTTTGCCATCATGGCAGGCCAAACAATCAGGCCCAAAATCGATTTCATGCTCGCGCATAAAATCTGGAGCATGGTTGGCGTGACATTCCAGACAAGTTTCGTGCAAAAAGCGAAAATCGCTACCCATTGGATGGCACGCGCTACATTCCAACAGCACAGCATCATAATCAAATTGATGCCAATCCAGGCTGAAATTGGTCTGCGTGTGGTTAAAGTGCATGAGCGCGTTTTGCGTTGGATCAAACTCACGGCCACGATGTTCGCCATGACAGTTCGCGCAATCTTCAGCAGTGTCGATTCTGGCATGTGTGCCTTGAGCCTGGGCAAGCTGCTCGCCAATATTGGTGTGGCACTCCATGCAAAGCTCAAACTGACGGGTTTTAAGCGGCAGATGGCATAGCTGACACTCGCGCTCAAACTCTGCGTGCGTCCGAAAACCACCCAACACCACATCAGGCTGTGATTTCGCGCTGACCGCGCCCGGAGAAAACATTAAATTACCCTGCCACATAAATAGCACACCCAGAAACAACAATAATATAAATGATATGATCAGGCTTAACGGTGAAAAATGGGTATTATCTCTCATCTAGGCTTAATTCTAGTAATCTATTGCAAAATGATGGTTAAAATTGATGCGCTGCCAGTTTAAGGTTTGATTAAGAACCTAACACCAGGCTAACAGTTTTAAGCTATACTTGTAAAACTCAAGCTTTCATCGCTTGGAAAAAGAATTACACGAAAGCAATAGCTGTGACACGCATACTGATTGTTGACGACGACGAACTGATTGCCGATTCGCTGAGTTATAGCCTTAGATTAGAAGGCTACGAAACTCGCAGTGTGGGACTCGGCGCGCAAGCGCTGGATGCCCTCTCCGCATTCTCGCCGGATTTGGTTGTGCTGGATCTGAACTTGCCGGATATTAATGGCATGGAAGTTTGCCGTCAGATGCGGATTCGCGGCACAATTCCTGTGATTATGCTCACTGCCCGCGATGATGAAATTGACCGTGTGATGGGGTTGGAGGTCGGGGCTGATGATTATCTCACCAAGCCCTTCGCGTTCCGCGAACTTTTGGCGCGTATCCGGGCATTACTGCGGCGTGTTCAATTCGACCAGCAAGAACAAACGCCATCTTTGATCAATATTGGAGCAATTACCCTGGATATAAAAGGACGTCGCATTCTCCGCTACAATAACGAGATTGAAGTTTCTGCGCGCGAATTTGACTTGCTGGAATTGTTAATGCAAAATGCAGGAACAGCACTCAGCCGCGAACAATTACTGGATCAGGTTTGGGGGCAAGACTGGGTTGGGGACCATCGCACCCTCAATGTTCACGTCCGTTGGCTGCGCGTCAAATTGGAGGAGGACCCGGCCAGTCCTCTCCTCATCCAAACTGTGCGCGGGTATGGCTATCGTTTTGCCGGACCAGAAGAATTGCGCTGATATGTTCCACACACTCAACACGCGCCTGATATTTTCACACCTGGCCGTGGCATTGGTCAGCGTGATTCTGGTATACGCCTTCGCCGGAAGAGCTATCTTTCAGGCTGCCGAACAACAGGCCGAAAATCGTCTGGAAGACCTGGCCTTTGCCACCAGCAACGCGCTGGAAGAACCCATGCATGAATTTCTGGAAGGGGAAGTTTCGCTTAACAGCGTGCAAGTTGCCGTGGCGCATTGGCTGGCAGACGAACCCGAACTGCATTACACCGTATATTTGCCCGGTGGAACCCCAATTGTTGATAATGTGGATGCTGCACCCGCGAAGGCCAGCGCGGATTCTGCCCCCGAAGTTTTGCTTGCACTTCAAGATGGTATCGGCGAAGGACATACAATCCGCTACAACAAATTTGGCGATGAGATGTTCTATGTGGCTGTACGCATTGAACACGAAGATGAGTTGCTCGGTTTACTACGCCTGGGGGTTCCGGCTCAAAATGTTTTCGCCCCCGCCCGAGGATCGGTCAGCGCTTTATTTCTATTTATGCTGTTGGTTGTCGTAAGTGTTGGAATCGCCGGTTGGCTTTTGGGGCGTACGATTGCGTCGCCGGTAGACAAACTGACACGCGCCGCGCATCAACTCTCTGCCGGAGATTTAAGTGTGCGCACCACCCCTGCCGGGCCGCACGAACTGCAGCAACTCGCGGAAACTTTCAATAGCATGGCCGGTCGACTGGAGCAAAATATCAATCAGCTGCGCGCTTTTGTTGCCAACGCCAGTCATGAATTGCGTACACCACTGACCGCCATTCGATTACGCGTTGAAGCTCTGCAAGCTGGTGCTACACAAGACCCCCAAGTATCCCAGCGCTTTTTGGCAGAAATGGAAAGCGAAATCGACCGCCTGACCAATATGGTCAACGATCTTTTAGATCTTTCGCGCATCGAAGCAGGCATGGATACCGAACGATACGAGTGGGTAGATTTAGTGATCTTAGCCCAGGAAACCAGCGATATTTTCTGCGTGCGAGCGCAAAAAAAGAGCATTCTCTTAGAACAAGAACATACAGTAGATATTTCCCGCATCTGGGGGCATGAGGATCAACTCCGCCGAGCGGTAGATAACCTGGTTGCCAACGCGCTGGAATATACACCCGCAGGGGGGCGTGTACAAATTAGCTTACACCCAACACAGGATCAACAGGAGGTGCAATTAGCGATCTCTGATACTGGCCCTGGCATTGCAGAAAAATATCTACCCCATATCTTTGATCGTTTCTTCCGTATTAGCGGTACAGATACACGCCAAGAGACACGCAGCACCGGTCTAGGTTTAGCCATCGTAAAATCCATTATTGAGGCCCATAGGGGACGCATCACTGTACATAGCGAAATGGGGAAGGGCACAACCTTCACAATCACACTCCCATATCGACGCAACGTCACCCCCAGGAACCAGCATGGATATTCAACTTGAAATCTGTCCATATAAGAATTACATTTACGCCAAACACAACTATTTACAGCTTGATTTCCAGACAGCCGTTGGGATTATGAAAAAAATCGCCCTGGCCTGCCAGGAACATCAACTCGACAAAGTTTTGATTGATGCACAAAACTTTGTGCGCGAAGGCAGTACGCTCGATTTTTATAAATTTTCAGTTTTTTTATTGGAAATCGGTCTGGCCAGAACCAGAATTGCTGTTGTGCCGAATCGTTCCAGTATGATCAACGAAGATACAGAATTCATGGAAACGGTTGCTGTGAACCGTGGGGCAAATTTCCGCTTTTTTCCCACCCTGGAAGAAGCGTATACCTGGCTTGAAGTTGATAATCGTTAGATATTGGGCTGGCTTTTGGGAACTGCCGTGAGAAACCCCACATTTAGGGGTGTAGGGCGTGCTCCGCACGCCCTACACCCCTAAATGTGGGCAACTACCACCGAGATTCCCAGAGATCCGTTAGCTGTTTTTTACGGTTTTCAAAGTAAAACCAACCCCAACCATTCCGGCTCCAGAGTGTACGGACAAACCGGCAGTCAAATTGGCGATGAGAATATCATCGGGGCAGTTGATTCTCTCTCTGAGTAAGATAGCCAGTTCTTCGGCCTGTTCGTGCGCCGCCACATGCACAAGTCCCATGCGCTCAATTTCACGATCGCCAACAGCTTCAGATGTTAACTCGATAACACGCGCCCAGGCTTTTTTGCGGGTACGCACTTTTTCGAGCATGTCCAGCTTCCCATCTTGAATCGTGAGCACCGGCTTGATATTGAGAATATTTGCCATCCCCGCCGCCAGATGCCCTACCCGGCCACTCATCGCCAAATACTTTAATGTAGCCAAGGCCGCGTAAAATCCAGAATCGGTTTCAAGGCGCATAGCTCCAGCAATAATTTCATCCCGGCTTGCACCGGCCTGGGCCAGCTCAGCAGCCTTGAGTACGATAAAGCCTTGCCCCAGGCTTAAGCTGCGCGAGTCTACGACGGTAATTGTTTTTTCGGGAAGCATGTCTTTCGCGGTAAGAGCAGCCGCATAGGTAGCGCTGATTTCACCACTAACTGTAAAACAAATCACTTCGTCAGCCCCCGCGGCAAAGGCGGCCTGATAGGCTTCCAGAAATTGCCCTGGCGAAGGCGCAGATGTAGTGGGCAGTTGGCCTTCGCGGTCAATGCGCTCAAAAAGTTGCACATCATCAATATCAATTTCGGTTTTAAAAATTTCTTCGCCAAAAAGGATATTGATAGGCACTTGCTGAATGTGATACTGCGCTGCCAGATCAAATGGCAGGCTACAATCAGTATCGGTAATAATGGCAAATTTGGTCATGATTCCTCCAAAAAATAATTATCTAGCTTGTAAAAAATTTTCTATCTCGCTCAACTCTTCGGCGCTCAAAACCCAATCGGCAGCCCTGGCATTGCTGATCACATGCTCCACTTTGGTGGCCCCTGAAATCACCGAACACACAGCCGATTGCGCCAACAGCCAGGCTTCCGCCAATTCATACAAGACTCGGCCGCGTTCGGCTGCCCATTGTTCCAATTTTTCGATCACAGTAAAATTTTTGTCGGTCATATAATCTTGCACATACTGACTGGATTCGCCACGCGAGCCAGAAGGCGCCGATTGGCCGCGGCGATATTTTCCTGTCAGAAACCCCCCCGCCAAAGGGAAGTAGGGTACAAAGCCCACCCCGTCCGCAGCGCAAAAAGGCAGAACTTCCGTTTCAACGCCACGTTCCAGCAAATGGTAGTGAGATTGCAAGGCGACGAAACGATTCCAGCCCTTAATATCTGCCAGCAGATTGGCGCGCGCCAATTGCCAGGAGGCAAAATTGGAAGCCCCAAGATAGCGCACTTTCCCCTGGCGGATCAAATCATCGAGGGCGCGCAGCGTTTCTTGTATCGGGGTGGATTCATCCCAACGGTGAATATAATATAAATCGATGTGGTCGCTCTGCAAACGAGAAAGACTGGCCTCCACCGCGTTCATGATATGGTAACGGGAGGCGCCTTTATCATTGGGGCCCTCGCCTGTTGGAAAGAAAACCTTTGTTGCCAAAACAACCTGATCCCAACGACCTTTGAGGGTCTCCCCCAATGTGCGCTCGGATTCACCGTTGGTATACATATCCGCGGTATCAATAAAATTAATCCCGGCATCCAAAGCCGCCGCAATAATTTCATTTACTTGCGCTTGCGGCACAGCATCCGACCCAAACCGATTTGTTCCCAACCCAATTGTAGAAACGCTTACCCCAGAATTACCTAACTGACGATATTCCATAAAAATGCTCCTGTGTTATTGCATTAAACCAAAAAGCAACCCATTCGTTGCGATTTGAAAAACAGAAAAGGTATGTGAGGTGTCAGGTTCCTTCACATACCTTTCCAGTACGAGCTTATTTTACGGCTCAAACCCTGTTAAACAAAATCACCCATCAAGCGCATGGGTACTACGGTTGCGCCGATGATGCCCGGCCCGGTATGCACACCCAAGACAGGCGAAATACGCAGAGTTTCCAATTTGGCAATATCCAGACGCGCTTTCAACATCTCGGTAAACTCGTCGGCTTTTTCGGCAAACTGGCCGTGGAGTACCGATACCCACACCGGTGAATCATCCTGGTACATCTCGGCCAGATGATCAACCATCATGGTCATTGTTTTTTTCAAGGTTCGTCCTTTATTTACCGTGCTGTATTTGCCATCCGTGCGATCTACACGGATAACCGGCTTGATATTCAACAAAGAACTGGCCAAGGCCTGCACGCGGCCAATCCGCCCACCGTGCGCCAAATATTCAAGCGTATCAAGCGTATAGATCACCTCTGCATTCTGACGGATATGTTCCATCCGTTCCACGATCGCTTCTTTGGCCCAGCCTGCTTTGGCAGCTAACGCCGCCGCCAAGACCTGAAAACGCTGCGCCCCAGAGAGGGTCATGCTGTCAATGACTGTCACCATCGATTCGGCAGCCTGTTGAGCGCCCAGGCGCGCCGATTGAATTGTGCCACTGAGACCCGAAGAAATGTGAATGGAGAGGATTTCTTCGCCAGTACCCGACAGCGACTGATAAAGTTGCTCAAAAATACCCGGGGCTGGTTGAGCTGTGGTTGGTATCTTCGGCGACATTTCCTCCAGACGAGAGTAAAATTCGTCGGCGGTGATGTCGGCGGAATTGGTTTCGCCTTCGGGAAATTGGATATACAATGGGGCTACAGTGATGCCCAATGCTTCCACTTCACCCCAGGTTAAATCTGCTGCGCAATCGGTTACGATTTTCATGTTTTGATCCTTTCGTTATATGGAGGCTAAGCTGACTCTATTGAAAAAAGGAACTTTACCTGTTTCCTTTTCGCAATAGGAGTCAAATTTTATAAGAAGAGAAAATACCACTATGGTGTGCCCCCAGTTGCAACTGCGCGTGCAACAATTCCGATCAAAAATAGAAATATGGCAGCATATACGAGCATTTCTTTGTTTTCGTCCTGACCCTTGGTATAGAAATAAACTGCGGGGATACCAATGGCCCCCACAACACCGTAGATGATGTGCATCCACCCTCGGGCGGGGATAATTCCTGAAAAACGCATCACAACACCCAATGCGCCTTGAACGAGTATCAACACTTCGGCAATGACAACCGCCCCCCAATAGCTGCCATCTACACCTTGCTTGCGGAAAAATCGCCAAAATCCCCAAACCGCCATTATTAGCATATATAGGAGGACTGTATTTGCCAAACGAGAATGTAAAATGATCAGCATAAATCGCTCTCTTTGTAGCTTGTAGTAATGGTAGCCATATTACCACAAGAGGCAGATTTCGTTAAAGAATTTAGCTAATCTCCTGTCAAGTTGTGGTTTAATAGTTAGACTGAACGGCTTCGGCTACTACCTCCGCTCATCAAAATTAAATAACGGTTTTTCAAATTACTTAATCCGTACAGGAGATCTATTTTGAAATTTAGCCGCCTTCTCTGGATCATTCCGCTGCTCGCGCTGGGCATTTGGGCAATGCTTGCTGAACAGGTTCAGGCCGTTCCAGCCTTGCAAGGTACGCTACCCCCAACGCCGATCCCTGGTTTACCACCTAGCGTAATTGAACCAAAGACGCATTTTCCCGGCGTCATTTTTGGGGTAATAGTAATTGTTATCATTATCATGATAGGGGTCTTGCTGCGCCCACGCAAATAGTTGACAACACACCTTGGCTGAGGTAATCTATCTGCTAAGTTCTCAGATGGGTCCGGCGCGGCGGAAACCTTTGAACCGTGCCAGGTCCGAAAGGAAGCAGCACTAAGGAGGATTTTTCGGGTGCCGCCGGGGTGCCTGTCTGAGAACTTATTTTTTCTCCCAAAGTAGCAAACCCGAAAACAAGCCGTGAGGGGCGCAAAGTACGCAGATTTTTTTGATCGTTTGCAATACGCGGCGAAAGCCTTATTAACGCAATGATGGGCGCTTCCCCCTCGCACCCATCATTTCGCTTAATTATCCCCAATTATGGCAACTGAATAAATTATGTATACTATACTAGAATTCAAGAACAATAAGAATAGACAGCCTGCCTACATGCGTAGGCAAATGTACTAATTTGCCTATATCCGGATTGCTAAATTTCAATCTACTGATACACTTACCGACATTGGGGATTTTCACTGAAAGAAAACAATAGAGGAGGAAAGCATGCCCACTCCACTCAATATTGCCATTCTGGATGACCACCAATCGATCATTGATGGCTATTCGTTCCGTCTTTCCCAGGATAAAGATATAACCACTATGTTTGCACTTTAAGAAAAGAGTGGGCATGATCTACCGAAACCGGGATAATTGGTTTGAGCAAACCGTATCCTGGAAGGAAGAATCATGCCCAAGCCAATTGTATGCCTATCTGAACAACTCAGCCAGTATCTAGAAGCCTTTCG
>Ga0233430_1002314_pt1 | contig 22426 bp, 18 predicted proteins | sample SI_118_April2016_2_FD_179883 | JGI IMG/M metagenome (GOLD analysis project Ga0233430, IMG submission 179883) | Seawater microbial communities from Saanich Inlet, British Columbia, Canada - SI_118_April2016_150_MG | ecosystem: Environmental > Aquatic > Marine > Inlet | place: Canada: British... | reverse complement strand
TACAAAAATCAATGTCAAAATCTGGCATGGATACGCGCTCAGGGTTTAAAAAACGCTCAAATAATAACTCATGCTTAATGGGGTCAACGTTGGTAATGCCAAGCGCATAAGCCACCAAAGATCCTGCGCCAGAGCCTCGACCTGGGCCAACGGGAATGTCATTATTCCTAGACCAGGCAATGAAATCTGCCACAATTAAAAAATACCCTGGGAAGTCCATTTGCACAATGACTCCCAGCTCAAACGTTAATCGTTCGTCATAAATCTTGCGATTGGCTTTTATTTTTTCAAGACGCTTGCCTAAACCAGCCTTAGATTCTTGTTCGAAAAATTGAGCAATGCTTAAACCTTCAGGCACAGGAAAATTGGGTAAATAATTTTTCTTATGCAACTCAAAGTGTAAATTACAACGCTTGGCAATCTCAACACTATTGGCTAATAGCTGTGGCAAATCGGAAAATAGTGCAGCCATTTCATCCGCTGATTTTAAATATTGCTCAGCACTGTAGAATTTTTCACGGCGTGCGTCATCCAAAAGCTTACCTTGTGAAATACAAATTCTAGCCTCGTGCGCTTGATAATCCGATGCCACTAAAAACTCCACATCGTTAGTAGCCACCAAAGGAATGCCTGACTCAAGCCCTAACTCAAGACAAAGGTGTAAGTATTTTTCATCATTAGCACGTCCGGTTCTTTGCACACTAAGATAAAAACGATCCGTAAATACCGAAGCCCAAAATTGCACTTTTTCCCGAGCCTCCAACGCCTGATTTGCCATTAAATGATGGGCAACATCACTGCGAGTGTGTGGGGCAATCATGATCAACCCTTGATGATGATTTACCAACTGTTCAGTGGTAATACTTACCCCTTCCACACTTTGTCCATGAAGGTAAGACAGTGAGATTAATTCTGAAAGATTGGCATAACCTTGACGGTCTTGACACAGTAACAATACTGAAAAATTTTGAGCCTTATCTTTAACCGTTAACTCTGCACCAAAAATAGGCTTAATACCGTTAGAGATGGATTTTTGATAGAATTTAACCGCCGCAAAAAGATTGCCCACATCGGTCAAAGCAATGGCTTTCATGCCTAAATCTTTAGTTTTATCGATGAGTTTTGGTATGCGTATTAAACTATTCTTAACAGAATATTCACTGTGACAATGAAGATGAACAAAATCAATATTGGGCATTAAATCATTTTATGAAAATAAAAAAACTAAAAATACAAGGGAACTTTTATTGTATTTTACAACTAATAAATTGAAATTATATACCCAACTTCTATAATTAAACATTACTCAAAAAATAAAATATTCTGGCTCAGAATAAAATTTAGAAAATAATGAGAATCAATATTATTTAAGTCAGAAAATCTTTAAAAATAGCTTAAAAGTACATTTTTAAGCTGTAATATCGGTCATTTTTATTGAAATCCATCGAGAATTTAAGGTTTTTATAAAAATTTTAGAAATAATGTGAATTGTAAAAAACAACGGAGGAATGTGTTGTTTTGGTCTTTTTTTTAGCTTGCTTTGCTGGCCTTAAGGAAACTATCCCAGCTAAGCCATTGATCTTCATAAGCCCCTCGAGGATCTGAAGGCAGATCTGCATGAATGTCCTTGTAAGATATTTGATAATCTAATTTGGTAACAACGGGTAGTACGTAATCCTTAATCAAGTCCATTGCCTCGTTGTACTCAATATAGGTTTTCTTATTTCTCATTAATTGATTTTTTTAGAGTTAAAAAAATGCCCCAATTAAGGGGCATTTTATTTTTTTCAGTTTTGCTTAGAAACTAGGACCCGCAGAGCCAGCAACGGAGGCTTGCGCCAAAGCGTTGATTGCTTGCGTATGAGCTTTCTTAGCCAATGCCGTTGCGGCATTAACTTTTCCAGCTTTGTGTAGCTTCTTAGCTTCTTTAATCATCGCACCGGTATCACGCCATGCCATGCTAGCTGACAATGCCGAAGCATAATCTGCTTCCGCAGCGCCAATAGCTGCTGAAAACGCATCACCTGATGAGCCAGCGTTCCAGTTATGAGCACTTGGTAAAAAATCAGCTGCTTGAGTTGACAAAGCAAGTACCGTTAAAGTTGTTAGTAATATTTTTTTCATCATATTCTCCTACTTTCTGTAACGATCAGCACTGATCTCAATACCGTTGCTCATCGCTTGATGGAAGAACTCCATATCACGATACTCTGAACTTTGTGCCATCAATGGCTTAGCACGCATGTTCTTATAACAACCACCGTAACGACGATGAAGTGTACCAATACCGCCCCACTTCGCACGATACATTGGCACGTGTGACGTGTGACCTAGTGCTGGTGATAAGATATCCGCACGTGCTTTTTTGCCTGCGTTGTACACATGACAATCAGCACAAGACATGTTAAACTGACCACGCTTAGCATAGAAAGTGGCTTTACCTCTTTCATAAGCTGCTTTTGCACCATCAGATTCAACTTTTACGTTGATCTTCTCACCAGCTGCTTGGTCAGAAATCCAAGAACTGATTCTGGCAATTTTGCCTTTCATCGTGCCCATCTTCTTGCCAGTTTGCTCGGTGTAACATCTACGAATTGTTCCTTCCAGTGTTACCACTGTGCCGGCTGCATCATCATAGTATGGATGAGCCAAACGTGCTGCCGCTGGATCTTTCAACGCCGAACATTTACCTAAACCAAATTTCTCGAACTCTTCTCCGCCCTTTTCAACAGCTTCCTCGTACGGAGGAATACCATCTAGGATTTCCTCGAATTGGTCTCTTGAACCTGCATCTAGTGCATACACACCAATGGTGTAGTCTGCAAACTCAACACTTGGATTCTGTTTTTTAAAGTAGCCTTGAAAGGCTTTAATGTCAGCACCTACGTCCGTACCAGCGGATGCAGTACCAATCATTAAACCCAAACTGACTACTGCAGTTATTAGCTTTTTCATTAATCTCTCCTCAATAATATCGGTTATTTAGATTTTGCAGTTGCAGAACCTGTTTTACCTTTATTGTCCTTATATTTAAGCTCAATCGTGTCGCCTTTAGCGCCAGGAACGTTAAACTTGAAATACGGATCCTTGGAAATTGAGCTACCAATATCAGCATCAACCACTTTAGTGCCATTGTGTGATACAACCATGTGCACAATGTGATTGGCAGGTACTAATTTACCCTTCTTCTTACGAAGACCAGTTTCCATTGGATGCTTGATTAAACACTTAATACCGATAACGCCTTTTCTAGCCTTAGGCTTTAATTTAATTTTTCCCATTTTTTATTCTCCTTTAATAATCTAATTAGTTAATTAACCGCCACAGCCGCCAATCGTTACTTTCACTTCCTGTGAAACTTTAGTTGTTGCACCACCGGCCGTTACTAAAGCATCTACTGGAGAAGTTTTACCCATTTTAATACGGGTAGAAACATAACCTTGAGCACCTGATAAGTTAAACGAAGCTGCTAATGGTGTACCGTTGTTCTTAACATAGAAAGAAATGTTAGTCACGCCGTCCATCTTAGAAGCATCAACTGTCATTGGTACTACCGCACCATTCTCAGCGATTTTAGGCGCTTTGAACTTAAATGAACCTTTACCAGCACTTGCAGATGAAGCACCTGCTGCATCAGACTTAGCTTTAAAAGCTGCTGTATTAGCAAAAACCATACTTGGTGTTAGTAAGCCTGCGCCTACTGCCGTTGCAACTGCAGAACCTGCCATTGCACTTTTTAGAAATAATCTTCTTTTCATCTTATTCTCCTTATTTTGTGTAAATGAAATCTGTGATTTGATCAATTTGCTTCTCAGTCAGTGCTTGGTGTTTACCAAACGGAGGCATAATTGTTTGTGGATTTTTCACCGTTGCATCCCAAATTTGCGCCCTTAGAACTGCTTTGTCTGGAAATCTTGCCTTCATGGCAAGTAATGGTGGACCGACATTTCCTGGTAAATTACCACCTGGAATCATGTGACACGCTAGGCAATTACCCAACTTACGACCGAAAGTAACTTCTTCGCCCGTCATCTCTTTAGCACCTGCCTCCATTGGTAACATAAACAATGTTGCCAGTGTTACAACCGCCGAGATAGAAGAAATGGTTTTCTTCATACTTCTCTCCTCTTATATATAAAAAAATAAACCCCTACTAAGATCTTAAAATCTTATGAACCTACAATAATAACCGTTTAAAAAGTATTTGCAACACTTTTATGGAACATTAATATAGATTAACTTAAATTTGTTCGGCTGCTTTAATCAAGGCCTGAGCTTTATGCATAGTTTCATCCCATTCTGATTGGGGAATAGAATCATACACAATCCCTGCTCCAGCTTGTACGTAGAGGGTTTGATCTTTAATAATAGCAGTACGGATGGCAATCGCCATGTCCATACACCCGTGCCAAGATAAATAACCGATGGCGCCCGAATAAACATTACGCTTTAGGTTTTCTACCTCGTTAATAATTTCCATGGCACGTACTTTTGGAGCGCCACTGAGTGTTCCTGCTGGAAAAGTTGCTCTTAAGACATCAATAGCACTCATGCCGTCTTTGAGTTCACATTCTACATTTGATACGATGTGCATCACATGTGAATAACGCTCAACAAACATTTTATCCGTCAACACCACGGTACCAGTTTTGGCAATACGACCAAGATCATTACGACCAAGATCAATCAACATTAAATGCTCAGCAATTTCTTTTTCATCGGCCAACAGGTCTTTTTCTAAAGCTAGATCTTCCTCCTCATTTTTTCCGCGAGAGCGCGTACCGGCTATGGGACGAACCGTTGCTTTTCTATTGCTATCCACTTTGGTGAGAATCTCAGGAGAAGAGCCTACAATCATCACATCATCTAGATTAAGGTAATACATGTAAGGCGATGGATTGAGTCGTCTTAATTGGCGGTAAAACTCAATGGCAGGTGCTTTAAATTTACAACTGAGTCGTTGTGAAGGAACCACTTGCATGACATCGCCAGCAACGATGTATTGTTGAATGTCTTTAACCGCTTGTTTGTAGTTTTCTTCTCCAAAACTGGAAATAAAATCTTCACTATGGATGTTATCGGATTGATAATCTGTCGGTGCGATTGGTTGTTTAACTTGTTCAGAAATTTCAGTCAACCTGTCTAAGGCCTCATTAAAAGTTTGCTCATCAGGATTGATGTGCGTGATTAAAAAAGCCTTGTTGAGTAAATTGTCAAACACTACTAAATCATTAGAAACCATGAGCAAAATATCGGCAATGCCAAGTTCATCGGTTTTATTAATTTTTGACAATCTTGGCTCAATGTAGCGAATAATCTCGTAACCAAAATAACCCACTAAACCGCCGTTAAAATCAGGCAATTCATCAATAACTGGTACTTTGTATTGTTGTTGATATTGCTCAATCCATGCCAGAGGATCTTCGACGTTAAAAGATTCTACAAGTTCGGAATTTTTCTCAATGCGAATTTCATAATCAAATACTTTGATAACGGTTTGAGCGCTCAGGCCAATCATCGAATAACGACCCCATTTTTCACCACCTTGAACCGATTCGAAAAGATAAGAATACGGCGTATTTCCAAGTTTTAAATAAAGACCAAGCGCGGTATCGGTATCAAGGACAATCTCCTTAAAAACTGGAATGTGGTTGTAGCCATCAGCGCTGTATTGATCAAAACTTGATTTGTTCATACGTGCATTTTAAACCACAGAATGTAAAAAAACCGCACTAACTCACATTAGCACGGTTTTTTATTTAAGCTTGAAGAGTTGCTCTTATTCTTCGACTGGCGTTTCTGCTTCCGATTCAGCGCCCACTTCGCTTAGTTGTGCTGATAATGCAGCTTCAGCATCGGCCGCTTGCATCACATTTTCTGCGCGTTTAGCACGACGCTCTTGATGATGTACAAAGCCTGTTCCTGCTGGAATTAAACGACCAACGATCACATTCTCTTTCAAGCCTTTAAGTGTATCTACACGACCCGTGGTTGACGCCTCAGTTAATACTCGAGTGGTCTCTTGGAACGATGCAGCTGAAATAAACGACTCTGTTGCTAACGAAGCTTTAGTGATACCCATTAGTAACCTTTGGTAAACAATCAAATCTTTACCTTGCGCCTTGAGGTGTTTATTTGCTTCAATAACACGAACGTATTCAGCCGTTTCACCATTAACAAACGACGAATCGCCTGTGTCAAGAATTTCAACTTTACGTAACATTTGCTTCACGATCACTTCAATGTGTTTGTCTGAAATCTTCACACCTTGCAAACGATAAACATTTTGCACTTCTTTAATGATGTAGTTGGCCAATGCCTCTACGCCCAATAAGCGCAAGATGTCGTGCGGATTAGAAGGGCCGTCTGAAACAACATCGCCCTTAACCACTGATTCGCCATCAAATACATTGATTTGACGCCATTTATGAATCATCATTTCCGTGGCTTCTCCTTCTTCAGAAGTAATGATCAAGCGATCTTTACTCTTAGTAGAACTACCAAAACTAATCAAACCCGTTGCCTCTGCAAGCAACGAATGGTCTTTGGCTTTACGCGCTTCGAATAAATCAGCAACACGTGGTAAACCACCAGTGATGTCACTGGTTTTTGATAAATCTTTAGGAATCTTAGCAAGGATCTCACCCGCTGAAATGACTTGATTATCTTCCAGATGAATTTTCACGTTGGATGGTAAGTAGTGTGTTGATAAAACCATTTCTGCATCTTTCTCATCAACTAATTTAATGAGTGGCTTCAAGCCTTTAGCGACTATTGATCTTTCTGCTTCATCAATGATCTCAAAGAAGGTTAAACCGGTTAATGGATCTGTGTTTTTGTTAACAGTAATACCCTCAACAAAATCAACAAAAATCACTTGTCCAGATTGCTCTGCAATGATTGGGTGCGTGTGCGGATCCCAATCTGCAATTTTATCTTTCGCCTTAACACTACCACCGTCTTTAATGTGAACAATCGCACCGTATGGAACCTTGTAGCGCTCTCTTTCTTGACCTTGTTCATTACGAATGGACATTTCTGATGAACGAGATACCACTACCAAGTCTCCATTAATGTTGGTAATAAATTTCATGTTTTCAAGATGAACCACACCATCAATATTAACGTTAATACTGTTAACCGCTGTTGACGCAGAAGCCGCGCCACCAATGTGGAACGTACGCATGGTTAACTGAGTACCAGGCTCGCCAATCGATTGTGCTGCAATGACGCCCACGGCTTCACCCACACCAATCTTATGGCCACGTGCCATGTCGTTACCATAACAAGATGCACACACGCCATAGCTAGTATCACAAGTAATGGTAGAACGAACTTTAATGAATTCAATGCCTAATTCGTTAATTTTGTCTGAATCGTTTAATGAGATTAAATGGCCTTTTTCTAAGAAAACTTTCTTAGACTCCGGCATTAACACCTCTCCCACAGTAACACGACCAAGTACTGCATCGCCTAAAGTTTGTACGATGTTGCCACCTTCAATCACTGCCTTCATGATCAAACCATTTTCAGTACCACAATCTTCTTCAGTCACCACTAAGTCTTGACCAACATCAACCAAACGACGTGTTAAATAGCCTGAATTAGCTGTTTTTAGTGCTGTATCGGCCAAACCTTTACGAGCACCGTGCGTTGAAATAAAGTATTGCATGTTATTCAAACCTTCACGGAAGTTTGAAGTAATTGGCGTTTCAATGATGGACCCATCTGGCTTAGCCATTAGACCACGCATACCAGCTAACTGACGAATCTGTGCTGGAGAGCCTCTAGCCCCTGAATCAGCCATCATGTAAATTGAGTTAAACGATGGTTTCTTTTCAGTTTTTCCTTGTGCGTCTGTCGTTTCTTCAAAACCCACTTCGTCCATCATGGCTTTTGCTACTTTCTCCGAAGTGCGTGACCAGATATCAATCACTTTGTTATAACGCTCACCATCCGTTACCACGCCCGATGCAAACTGCTGTTGCACGTCTTTTACTTGCGCTTCTGCCTCTTCGATCATACCTGCTTTAGTGCTAGGAATAATCATGTCATTTGAGCAAAATGAAATGCCTGATTTAGTTGAATACTGGAAACCCATGTACATCATCTGATCGGCAAAAATAACCGTTTCTTTTAATTCTTGAGAACGGTAACAAACGTGAATCAAATTCGAAACTACTTTTTTGGTAATGGCTTCGTTGATTAAATCAAACGATAAACCGGCCGGTAAGATTCTTGAAAAAATTGCACGGCCAACCGTGGTGTCAACAATGCGTGTTGAACTTGGCTGGTATTTTTTATCAACTTTTTCATAGTCTTGAATACGCAATTTAACTTGCGCATGTAAAGTTGTTGCACCTGACTCATAAGCATTCAATGCTTCAGTAGCGTTGGCAAAAATCATACCTTCGCCTTGTTGATTCACCATCTCGCGTGTCATGTAGTACAAGCCCAAAATTACGTCTTGTGAAGGCACAATAATCGGATCACCACTAGCAAGGTGCAATACGTTGTTAGAGGCTAACATTAATGTTCTTGCCTCGAGTTGTGCTTCTTCAGATAATGGCACGTGTACCGCCATCTGGTCACCATCAAAGTCAGCATTAAATGCACCACAAACTAATGGGTGTAACTGAATCGCCTTACCTTCAATCAATAACGGCTCAAACGCCTGAATACCTAAACGGTGCAAAGTTGGTGCACGATTAAGTAATACTGGATGCTGGTGCACTACTTTTTCTAAAATATCCCAAACTTCTGGTGTTTCCATCTCAACCAGTTTTTTAGCGGCTTTGATCGTAGAAGCCAAACCTTGAGTTTGCAAACGATTATAAATAAATGGCTTAAATAATTCTAATGCCATTTTCTTTGGTAAGCCACATTGGTGAAGCTTAAGATAAGGACCACAAACAATAACTGAACGACCCGAATAATCCACTCGTTTACCGAGTAAGTTTTGACGGAATCGACCTTGCTTACCTTTAATCATGTCTGCGATTGATTTTAATGGACGACGGTTGTTGCCCATCACCGCACGACCACGACGACCATTGTCAATCAATGAGTCCACAGCTTCTTGAAGCATGCGTTTTTCATTACGAACAATAATTTCTGGTGCATCTAATTCCAATAAACGACCTAAACGGTTGTTACGATTGATTACACGACGGTACAAATCATTCAGATCAGAAGTTGCGAAACGACCACCATCAAGTGGCACCAAAGGTCTTAAATCAGGTGGAAGAATTGGCAATACATTAAGTACCATCCACTCAGGTTTATTACCCGATTGAATTAATGAATCAATTAACTTAAGGCGCTTATTGTATTTCTTAAGCTTAGTCTGGCTCTTTGTATTTAAACTGTCTTCACGTAAATTAGCGGCTTCTTTTTCAAGCTGCATTTCTTTTAAAACGTCTTGAATGGCTTCTGCACCCATCTTCGCTTCAAACTCATCATCGCCAAATTCGTCCAATGCATCAAAGTACATTTCCTCGGTTAATAACTGTTTGTGAACCAATGGTGTTGAGCCTGGATCAGTGACTAAAAATGCTTCAAAATACAACACACGCTCAATGTCTTTAAGTGTCATATCCATGAGCAAGCCTAAACGTGAAGGTAGAGACTTTAAATACCAAATGTGTGCAACCGGTGCGGCTAATTCAATGTGTCCCATGCGCTCACGACGCACCTTAGAGAACGTCACTTCAACGCCACATTTTTCACACACTACGTTACGGAATTTCATGCGCTTGTATTTACCACACAAACATTCAAAATCTTTCATTGGACCAAACACTTTGGCACAGAATAAACCTTCTCTTTCAGGCTTAAAAGTACGATAGTTAATGGTTTCAGGTTTTTTTACCTCACCAAAGGACCATGAACGAATCTTCTCAGGAGAAGCCAGTCCAACTCGAATCGCATCAAAATCTTGTTCTTTATTTTGTTGTTTTAAAATTTGTAATAAATCTTTCATCGGATTCTCCTAATTAATGTTGCTCAAGTTCAACGTCAATACCCAGTGAACGGATCTCTTTCACCAGTACGTTGAATGATTCTGGCATCACTGATTCTGTCAGGTTCACACCATCAACAATACTCTTGTACATTTTCGCACGACCGGCAACGTCATCTGATTTCACCGTTAGCATTTCACGCAACGTGTGTGCTGCGCCATAAGCTTCAAGCGCCCAAACTTCCATCTCACCGAAACGTTGACCACCAAACTGTGCTTTACCACTAAGCGGTTGCTGAGTAACTAATGAATAAGGACCTGTTGAACGTGCGTGCATCTTATCGTCAACCAAGTGGTTAAGTTTCAGCATGTGCATGTAACCAACCGTTACAAGGCGATCAAATGCCTCACCCGTGCGACCATCGTAAAGTTGCTCTTGGCCTGACTCTGGTAAATCGGCTAACTTAAGTAACGACTTAATATCGTCTTCCTTAATGCCGTCAAACACTGGGGTTGCCATTGGCACACCGCCACGTAAGTTTCTTGCCAATTCAATGATTTCTTCATCACTAAACGAATTAAAGTCTTCTTTCTTACCGTAAGAATTGTAAACCTTATCTAAGAAAGCCCTGATTTCTTTAACCATGGTTTTCTTCTGCTCGTCTAACATTACAGCAATCTTATGACCCAAGCCTTTAGCTGCATAACCTAAATGAACTTCCAATACTTGGCCTACGTTCATACGCGATGGTACGCCTAATGGGTTAAGCACTACATCGACGGTAGAACCATCTTCAAGGTACGGCATGTCTTCAATTGGAGACACTCGAGAGATTACACCTTTGTTACCGTGACGACCCGCCATCTTGTCACCCACTTGGAGTGTTTTACGTGTGGCCACATAAACTTTAACCATTTTCATAACGCCCGGTGGTAATTCTGCACCCTCTTCAATCTTAGCGCGCTCTTCTTCGAAGAACTTGTCAAACTCAACTTGCTTAGCCTTCGCTTGCTTAACAAGCGCTGCCACTTCTTTATTCACCGCTGCATCTTCAACTTTAAGCTTCGCAATGTCAGAATTATCTAATGGCTTCATTGTTTTGGCGTTAAGTTTATCACCGGCTTTAATATTACCAACACCCTTAGTAACGGTATTACCCGAAAGCTTAAGGCGAACTCGGCGGTAAATATCGCCATCAATAATACCAAATTCATCATCGATGTCTTTTCTGATCTTAGCCAAGCGATCTTCATCAATGCTCAATGCTCTTGAATCTTTTTCAACACGGTCACGGGTAAAGACTTGAACGTCGATAACCACACCGGATTTTGATGCACCAATGCGCAATGAGGAATCTTTAACATTATTGGCCTTTTCACCAAAAATGGCACGTAATAATTTCTCTTCTGGAGAGAGGACAGTTTCACTCTTAGGCGTTACTTTGCCTACCAAGATGTCACCACCCTTAACACGGGCACCTACGTAAACCACACCAACTTCATCAAGCTTAGCTAGTGCTGATTCGCTTACGTTTGGAATGTCGGCAGTAATCTCTTCTGGGCCTAATTTAGTATCACGAGAATAAGCGGTTAATTCTTCAATGTGAATAGTTGTGTAGCGATCTTCTTGCACCACTCTTTCTGAAATTAAAATTGAATCCTCAAAGTTATAACCATTCCATGGCATGAAGGCAATCTTCATGTTTTGACCTAATGCCAACTCACCTAAATCAGTTGAAGGGCCATCAGCTAATACATCACCAATTGCAACTTTATCACCCGTGTTTACCAAAGGTTTTTGGTTAATACAAGTATTTTGATTAGAACGAGAATATTTAGTTAAATTATAAATATCAACACCTAACTCGCCTGCTTTGGCTTGCTTTGAATCCACTCGAATTACAATACGAGAAGCGTCCACTGCTTCAACCACACCGCCGTGTTTGGCTGTCACGCAAACGCGTGAATCGGTTGCCACAACGCGCTCAATACCAGTACCTACCAATGGCTTTTCAGCACGCAATACAGGCACAGCTTGGCGTTGCATGTTTGAACCCATCAGTGCACGGTTTGCATCATCATGCTCCAAGAATGGAATCAGTGACGCTGCCACGGATGAAATCTGCTTAGAGTCAATGTCGATCAAGGTAACGTCTTCAGAATTCACTAATACAAACTCGTTTTTACGACGACATGGAATCAGATTGTCCATCAGTTGACCTTTACTACTTACTGCAGCATTGGCTTGTGCAATCGTGTGCTCAAGCTCGTCAATCGCTGAAACGTAAATAATTTCATCGGTTACTTTTCCGTCTTTAACCACTTGATACGGAGTCTCTAAGAAGCCGTAATTATTGGTTTTAGCATATACTGCCAAAGTGTTGATCAAGCCAATGTTTGGACCTTCCGGTGTTTCAATCGGGCACAAACGGCCGTAATGCGATGGATGCACGTCACGCACTTCGAAGCCAGCACGTTCACGCGTTAAACCACCTGGACCCAGCGCCGAAATACGGCGCTTATGAGTCACACCCGATAAAGGATTTACCTGATCCATAAACTGTGAAAGTTGAGACGAACCAAAGAACTCTCTAACGGCTGCCGATACTGGCTTAGAATTAATCAAATCTTGTGGCGTTAATTCATCCGTTTCAGCTAAATTAAGACCTTCTCTTACGGCTTTTTCAACACGCACCAAACCAATTCTAAATTGGTTTTCAATCATCTCACCAATGGCTCGAACACGACGATTGGCCAAAGTATCAACGTCATCAACGCTGTCATTACCATTTTTAATATTAATTAACAACTTAAGGACACTAATGATGTCATCGTTAGTTAATACGTGTTCACCCGTTTCTGACTTAATGCCTAAACGGCGATTAAGTTTCATGCGGCCCACTTTAGACAGATCGTAACGATCGTTCTTAAAGAATAAGTTGTTGAACAATAAGTTAACCGCGTCTTCTGTTGCAGGCTCACCCGGACGCATTACATGGTAAATGGACATACGAGCTTCCAACTCAGTTTGAGTCTCATCAAGACGCAACGTGTCTGAAATGTAAGCACCACCTTCAGATTCATTAATATAAAGAATTTCGATTTTTTTAACTTTATTAGTACCAAGTGCTTCTAGCACCTCTTCAGAAATCACAGTATTAGCTGCAAACAAGATTTCACCAGTTTCTTTATCGATTAAATCTTCTGAAATTACCTTATCTAATAAATACTCAAGTGGAGCATTGATTGATTTAACCTTGGATTTTTCTAAAATTTTTGTGTGTTTAGCCGTAATACGACGACCTTTTTCAACAACAACATCTTTGCCAGAAATAATATCAAATTCTGCAATCACACCACGTAATTTTTCAGCTGATAAACCTACATCGCAAGATTTTGCTTTTAACTTAACGTTCACTTTTCCAAAAAAAGTATCAAGAATCTCGCTACCATTAAGGCCCATTGCACGCAACAATGTAGTTACTGGTAATTTTCTACGGCGATCAATTCTAGCGTATAAGTGTTCGTGATGATCAAATTCAAAATCCAACCATGAACCACGGTAAGGAATAACGCGTGATGAGAATAAAATCTTACCCGAAGAGTGTGTTTTTCCCTTATCGTGTTCAAAAATAACACCTGGGGATCTGTGTAGTTGCGACACCACAACACGTTCTGTGCCATTAATTACAAACGTACCGGTTTCGGTCATTAATGGTAATTGGCCTAAATAAACATCTTCTTCAATAATTTGTTTAACTCGGCGTTTTTTCTTTAAGGTTGAACCATTCTTATCAAATAAAACTAAATTAAGCTTAACGCGCAAAGTTGAGGCAAAAGTTACGCCACGCAACTTACACTCTTTAACGTTAAATTTAGGTTCTTGTAATTCGTAATCAACGTATTCAATTTCTGCATAGCCATTAACCGCTGTTATCGGGAAAACTGATTGAAATACTCCGTGTAAACCAACATCTTTTTTATTTTTTTCACCGGCTTGGATAAAACCATTGAATGAGTCGATCTGGATAGCCAGTAAATCTGGTTCAGTTAAAATTGATTCTCTTGAACCAAAATTATTTCTAATTCGCTTTTTTTCAGTGAATGAATAAGCCATGAATACCTCGCATTAATTGATTATTACTTATAAGAATTTCTTCTTACATTAAAAACACCAAAATCCCCTTGTGGGGATTTTGGGTAATACACAGAACTAATTACTTAAGTTCTACGCTAGCACCTGCTTCTTCAAGCTGCTTCTGAATTTCCTCAGCTTCAGCTTTAGATGCGCCTTCTTTGATAACCGCATCTGCAGATTCAACCATGTCTTTAGCCTCTTTAAGACCTAAACCAGTGATTGAACGTACTGCCTTAATAACAGCAACTTTCTTTTCACCGAACGATGTCAATACAACATTGAATTCAGACTGCTCTTCTGCTGCGCCGCCAGCATCTGCTGCTGCCGCTGCTGGTGCTGCTGCCGCTGCCGCTGCTGATACACCAAACTTCTCTTCCATTGCTGAAACTAATTCAACAACATTCATTACAGACATGTCTGCAATTGCATTTAAAATATCGTCATTTGATAATGCCATGATATTTACTCCTTTTTTTATTTATTATTGTTTTTGGTCACGAACTGCCGCTACCACTCGAGTTACTTTTGTTGGAACTTCATTCAAAGTTCTTGCTAGTTTCTCTACCGGTGCTAACATGAGTGCCATAACCAGACTGATCGCTTGATCTTTCGTTGGTAAGTCTGCAATACGTTTAAGCTGATCTGCATCTACAAATTCACCTGAAACGCCCAAACCTTTAACGACTAAATCTTCATTTTCTTTAACAAAGTTTTTGAAAACTCGTGCTACTGCGCCTGGGTCTTCTTGCGAAAAACCAAGGATTACAGGCCCACTAAGTACCGGTAATACACACTCACACGTTGTCTTCGCTAATGCTATTTTTGCTAATGTATTTTTTACTACACGTAAAGTTACATCGGCATCCAGTGCATTGGCACGAAGATCAGTCATTTGTTCAACACTTAATCCGCGATACTCGGCCACGCCAACAGAAATTGCACTATCTGCTAGTGAATTTACTTGTTCGACAACAACCTTTTTTGCTTCAAGATTTAGAGCCATTTGCCTCTCCTGAACAGTTTAAAAAAGAAAGTTATATTTATAACTTTCGCCACAGAGTATTCACATACCCTCTACATAGGCAGACCAGAAAACCGATCAATTAAACAAACACACCAGAAGGAATGTTTGCACCCATGGTCTTTGAGGTCAGTCAGAATAAATCTGAGACCCAAAGAATTCTTTTTAGTGAATGGTTAAATATCCACTGATGCTAAATCAACACTTAGACCTGGGCCCATGGTTGAAGAAACATTCATTTTTTTGAAATAAACACCCTTAGCCGAGCTAGGTTTTGCTTTTTTCAACGCTTCTAACAAAGCATCAATATTTTGTGCCAATGCTTTCGCATCAAACGATGCCTTGCCAACACCCGCATGAATAATGCCTGCCTTATCTGCACGATAGCGCACTTGGCCTGCTTTGGCATTATTAACAGCCGTTGCTACGTCTGGCGTTACTGTGCCTACTTTTGGATTAGGCATTAAACCACGTGGACCCAGTACCTGACCCAAACGACCAACCACGCCCATAGCATCAGGTGAAGCAATGACTACGTCATAATTAAGATCACCATCTTGCATTGATTTCATTAAATCTTCCATGCCAACCACATCGGCACCCGCTGCTTCAGCTTTAGCCACGTTATCACCTTGAGTGAATACCGCAACGCGTACTGTCTTTCCAGTACCGTTTGGCAACACCACTGCGCCACGCACATTTTGATCTGATTTTTTAGAATCAATACCTAAATTAATACTTACATCAACCGATTCATCAAACTTAGCGCTTGCGCACTCTTTTAATAAGTTTAGCGCATCATCCATTGAATAACGCTTTTCAGAATCAACTTTAGTTGAATTGTTTTTTTGTTTTTTTGTTAACTTAGTCATCTGCTCAACCCTCCACTTCAATACCCATTGAACGGGCTGTACCAGCAATAACATTAACCGCTGCATCCATATCATTTGCATTAAGATCTTTCATCTTAATGGCTGCAACCTCTTCAAGTTGTGCGCGAGTAATCTTACCCACTTTATCAGTGTGTGGCACACCAGAACCTTTCTTAATACCAGTCACTTTTAAAATTAATAGTGCTGCTGGTGGTGTTTTGGTAATAAAAGTAAAACTACGATCGTTATAAACCGTAATCACTACTGGCACTTTCATGCCTTTATCGATGTCTTGTGTTTGTGCGTTAAACGCTTTACAAAAATCCATAATGTTCACACCATGTTGACCTAATGCAGGACCTACCGGTGGTGAAGGATTCGCTTCTTGCGCTGGAATCTGCAGCTTAATATAAGATTCAATTTTTTTAGCCATTTTTCTTCCTTGAGGGGTTAACCTCGTTTTTGGGTACAAGCGCCTATTCGGCTCCCCTGTTAAATCACAATCCTAGAAAAAACTCTAGGGTTGCTTTTTTTAAGTTTTCGCTACTTGAGAAAACTCTAACTCTACTGGAGTCGTGCGTCCAAAAATTAACACCTCAACTTTCAATAAATTCTTTTCATAATCAACCGATTCAACTGTTCCAGTAAATTCGTTAAACGGTCCATCAGTCACTAAAATTTCTTCGCCAGGCTGATAAGCCACTTTAGGTTTCGGCTTGTCTGCACCTTCTTGCACGCGCGCCATAATCTTATCCACTTCGCGCTGTGTAATTGGCGAAGGCTTACCCGATGAACCGCCGATAAAACCAATCACGTTATTAGTGTTCTTAACCAACAGCCAACTTGGCTCGGTTAATTCCATACTTACCAACATATAACCCGGGAAAAACTTACGCTCAGCCGTTTTCTTTTGTCCGTCTTTTAACTCAACCACCTGCTCAGTAGGAATCATGACATCGCCAACGATATCTTCTAACCCTTCTCTAGCAACCGCTTCTTCAATTGCTATTTTAACTTTGGCTTCATAACCACTTCTTGCATGAAGCACGTACCATCTTTTAGACATTTAAATCCTTTAGTTCGTTAGTAACTGGACAGCCCAGGTAAAAAATGCATCTACAATCCATAAGAAAATCGCAACAATTACTACTGCTACCATAATCATTCCCGTTGTTTTTACAGTTTCTTCTCGATTTGGCCAAACAACTTTTCGTAATTCAATCTTGGTCTCTTTAAAAAAAGCATTTAATCGAATGCCTTGCGGTGATTTTAAAAATACAAAACTAGCCAACACTAAACCAACAAGTAAAAACAACACCTTGTACAGCGTTGTGTTTAACTTTAACGGGTCTAAATAGAACAGCACAAGAGCACCAATCACAATCAGGATTGATATACTCATTCCCAGTGATGATTCTTTTGCTTGACTCTCTATATTCTTACTCACATTACACCCTTCATATGGCAGGCAAGGAGGGACTCGAACCCCCAACCAACGGTTTTGGAGACCGCCACTCTACCAATTGAGCCACTTGCCTAAATACTCTAAAAGGCTCAGACAATTTTGCCTGAGCCAAACTTCATTCTTATAAATTACGCCGTCACCTTAGAAACAACACCCGCACCTACGGTACGGCCACCTTCTCTGATTGCAAATCTTAAACCTTCTTCCATCGCAATCGGTGCTAACAGTTCAATGTCCATCTTAACGTTGTCACCTGGCATAACCATTTCAACGTCTTTAGGTAATTGACAAGCGCCGGTTACGTCAGTGGTTCTAAAGTAGAACTGTGGACGGTAGTTGTTAAAGAATGGCGTATGACGGCCACCTTCTTCTTTGCTTAAGATGTAAACTTCAGCCTCAAACTTTGTGTGCGGCGTGATTGAACCTGGCTTGGCCAATACTTGGCCACGCTCTACTTCTTCACGCTTAGTACCACGAAGTAGTACACCAACGTTATCACCGGCTTCACCGGAGTCTAATAATTTACGGAACATCTCAACACCAGTACACGTAGTCACTTGAGTGTCTTTAATACCAACGATTTCTAATTCATCACCCACGTTAACGATGCCGGCTTCAATACGACCGGTAACAACCGTACCACGACCAGAGATTGAGAACACGTCCTCAATCGGCATTAGGAACGTCTTATCCGTATCACGCTTAGGGGTAGGGATGTAAGTGTCTAACGCTTCAACTAACTTTAAGATTGAAGGTACACCAATCTCAGAAGTATCACCTTCTAATGCTTTAAGGGCAGAACCGAAGATCACCGGTGTGTCATCACCTGGGAAATCGTACTCGTCTAGAAGTTCACGGATTTCCATTTCAACTAATTCTACTAATTCTTCGTCGTCAACCATGTCTGCTTTGTTCATGTACACAACGATGTAAGGTACGCCTACTTGCTTAGACAAAAGGATGTGCTCACGGGTTTGAGCCATCGGGCCGTCCGTTGCAGCAATAACAATGATAGCGCCGTCCATTTGTGCCGCACCAGTAATCATGTTCTTAACGTAGTCGGCGTGTCCCGGACAGTCAACGTGTGCGTAGTGACGAGTCTCTGACTCGTATTCCACGTGTGCGGTTGAAATGGTAATACCACGTTCTCTTTCTTCAGGGGCTTTGTCAATATCAGCAAAGTCAGTTGCTTCACTACCGTTAGCTTCAGCCATTACTTTAGTGATCGCTGCTGTTAGGGTTGTTTTACCGTGGTCAACGTGGCCAATTGTGCCGACGTTTACATGGGGTTTGGTTCTTTCGAATTTTTCTTTTGACATTTTATTTTCCTCTTTTCTTAGTTAGAACTATTTTAAATTTTACTGGAGCTCACCAGCGGATTTGAACCGCCGACCTCTTCCTTACCAAGGAAGTGCTCTACCGACTGAGCTAGGTGAGCACAACCTCTTCCACATGGAGCGGGTAACGAGAATCGAACTCGTCTCATTGGCTTGGAAGGCCAAGGTAATACCAATATACGATACCCGCAAATCCTATCTTACTCTTTTTGGTGGAGAGAGAAGGATTCGAACCTTCGAAGCCAGAGGCGATGGATTTACAATCCACATACTTTAACCACTCGTAAATCTCTCCAAAAACAATCGGCCATTATCCCATAACTATTCTTGATTAACAAGGGGATTTTGATAGTTTTTTTTGTATTGAAATTAAGAGATGTTAAAAACCTATCTCGATTAAGATTTAAAGATGAAGACGAAAGTAATTATTACCTAAATTTTTCTTAATAGGGTTTTTTATCTAGTGATAAAAAGGCATCCAATAAAAAAGTTACCTTGTAATTGATAGAGGCATACTTATGCCGATACAGAAATTTTATCTGTTTGCATTAATTGATCGTATCTCTCAACATGCACTTGACGTGCCTCGAATTGCTTCATGATCTCCTTGCCTAAGCAATATGCTAAATTACAAGGAACGGCATTCCCAACCATTTTATAACCAGCTATTAAGTTTTTATAATAAAAAATAAAATCATCTGGAAACGTTTGTATTCTAGCGCACTCTCTAACGCTTAACCTTCGATAAAGACTCTCTTTTCCAGAAACAAAAACTCTTTCATTATGCTCTATAAATTTCATTTTTGGAGCTTGAGGATGTATGGGCGCATGCCTTCCACCAGCTTGAATAGTAAATGATGGCTCATCCCAACTTCTTACTCTATTTCTAGACATGTACATTGTAGAAAAACCACCAGTCATATATTCATGGTTAGATAAAAAACAATCTCTTCCATTAGTATGTTGCTTTTCTTTTGCAGGTAAAACATTATCTTGAATATCAAAAATAATATCTTTTAAAACTCGCTTGTTTTTCAACTCTGACGGAAACTTAAAATTAAAACTTAAATCTTTTCTAATTCCAATAAAAAAAACCCTTTTCCTATCTTGTGGAACGCCATAATTTACAGCATTAAGCATAGAGAATGATAAGTCATATCCGCTATCAGAAAACAACTCTTTAATATTTTCTAATGCACTTGCATGGCGTGGTGCCAACATGCCAGAGACATTCTCAGCAAGAAAGAATTTAGGTTGCTTATCTCTTAAAATTCTAATAAATTCAAAAAATAACTGCCCTCTTTTATCTTTAATACCTCTCAAAGCGCCAGCCTCACTCCAACTTTGACATGGCGGCCCCCCTATTATTCCATCACAATCAGGAATTTCTGACGATGGAACGTCTCTAATAGAGCGTCTATCTAGTTTAGTATTAGGAAAGTTTTTTTCAAATGTTTCCCAAATATCCTTGTCGTACTCATTAGCCCAAATAGTTTCAAAACCCGAAGCTTCAAAACCCTTATCTAAGCCTCCAGCACCTGAAAATAAAGAGATAATATTCATACTCACACCACCTTATAAGTTATTAACTTAGCATTTAATAAATCCGCTGAGTTATTTGGATTTCTAATTTTAACATCTTTAATATCTAGACCGTTAACTTGATGCAATAATTCCCTGTCATTTTGTAAAAATGAATCGTATTTATTTTTACTCATTAAACACACAAGCTGAAACTTTGCACTTTTATCGTACTCGAAAACATAGTCAAAAACTTTTGCAGGATTTTCAACAATCCACATTCCGCGAACTCGTAAATATGTAATATTTAACGGGTCTATATTCCTTACTCCACTTAATTCATTGGTGGATTCATTAATATCCAAATCACCTAAGTTACTTATTGATGTTTTAATTTTATCTTCAACTTTTTGATAAGTTTCATCATTAGCCGCATAACAATCACCATAAACCATCCATAATGACTTTAGTTGTTTGCTCTTAACATACCCTACTGCATAAATTAAATCCTTAATGTTCCAATTTTCACACTCTGCACATGTTTTATTTATTCTAGTATTTGTTGCTAATAATTTTGACTTTGGATGTGAACTATTGAGTTGTAAGCTTGACGAAGACGACTCTTTCTTCTTGACTTCAATTGCATCTCCACCCCTCAACATCATGTCTGGCGGGTTATTTTTATTTCCAGTATAAGAGAAAGTTTTACTTATTTTCTCTATTTTTTTAGCCTTATTAGTTTCATTCAAAGTGTCTGAAAATGCACTCTTAATATAGTCTTCCAGCCCTTCACCCATATTATTCATTCTATTACTACCATCAGTAATATTTTGAATTGATAAATCTGTAAATTCAACAATAGATTTAATTGCAGTTAATATATTTGCCATTGATGTGTTTTTCTTATTTTATGCTTAGGTCATAATCATACCATTTCATTAAAAATCTAAGTGGTCAATCCACTTTGGTTTTTAACTATTCCCTTTTGTAAAACTTAGCAATAAACACTTATCAAAACGAATGGCTGATTTTTCGGTGTTTGAGTCAACTTGTGTGGCGAGTTTAGAAAAATCAATAAGTGCGATTAGTGTGAATTGGTAATTTTATAGGGCGATCTCTTTTTGGGTACTTTTTCTAATCGATAGAAAAAGTACCAAAGCCTAAACGAGTAAATCTTTGATTTGCAAGAAAGGATTTAAAAAAGATTTAAAGTCGTGAAACGCCGCTTGAAACAGCGGCATCAAATACGGCTTTTGGCACAACATCGATCAGTCTTTTATCGAATGGTTTGGGAATAATGTAATCCTTTCCAAAGCTGATAGCATCAACATGATAAGCATCTAGCACATCTTGAGGAACGTCTAATTTTGCCAAATCCTTCAGTGCATGCACAGCTGCAATTTTCATCTCGGTATTGATCTCACTAGCCTTGGCGTCAAGCGCTCCTCTAAAAATAAACGGGAAGCCGAGCACATTATTCACTTGATTTGGATAATCACTTCGACCCGTTGCCATAATTAAATCATCGCGCGCAGCATTGGCATCAGCCGGTGAAATCTCAGGATCAGGATTAGACAAAGCAAACACAATTGGATTGTCTGCCATGGATTTAACCATGTCTTGAGAAACCAAATTAGCCGATGCCACACCCACAAAAATATCACAATCTTGCATGGCATCTGCCAATGTTTGCTTATCTGTTGTGCTGGCATAATCTGCTTTTTCTTTGGTTAATTTTTCTCTGGTTGTACTAATAACGCCTTTAGAATCTACCAACAAAATATTAGATTTTTTAAAACCGAGCTCACACAATAAATCTAGCGTAGCAATACCAGCTGCACCTGCACCCAAACAAGTTAGTGTCGCGATCTCAGGTGTTTTCCCTTGGATCTCTAAAGCGTTTAAAAGTCCCGCTGCAATAATGATTGCCGTACCATGTTGATCATCATGAAACACAGGGATGTCAAGTTCTTCAATCAGGCGTTGTTCAATTTCAAAACAACGTGGGGCAGAAATATCTTCTAAATTAATACCACCAAAAGTTGGTGCAATGTTTTTAACCGTTTGCACAATTTCATCAACATCTTGTGTATCCAATTCAATATTAAAGA
>Ga0233430_1002312_pt1 | contig 22459 bp, 17 predicted proteins | sample SI_118_April2016_2_FD_179883 | JGI IMG/M metagenome (GOLD analysis project Ga0233430, IMG submission 179883) | Seawater microbial communities from Saanich Inlet, British Columbia, Canada - SI_118_April2016_150_MG | ecosystem: Environmental > Aquatic > Marine > Inlet | place: Canada: British... | reverse complement strand
TCTTAAATTGATTTCGTAAAAAAATATTTTTGTTTGAGTTATAGATAAAGACACATTTGGTTTTACCTTTCTCAACTCGGTTCTCTTCAATCACAGAAGAGTTCGTATAATTTAGCAAAATGCCATGGTCACGATCATTTATCGAACGGTTGCCACGCACAATCAGCTTCTTTGAAAACATCAAAGCAAAACCAACATGATTGCCTTTAGAAATATTGCCGCTGATTTCACTACTATTTGTATACATGTAATGAATCGCAATCCGCACATCACGAAATCGATTATTTTTAAAAATATTTTTACGACTACTTGTCGAAAAGATGCCATCTCGGCCAAAGCGAAAGTCATTATTCTCGACGATTGAGCCAGGGGTATTCCACAAGCTGACGCCATTACCGCGACGATTGACGTGTCGTGTTTGCAGCCCAATAACAACATTGTTCCGCATGACAGCGTCGTTCGGTCCCCAGAAATAAACCCCGAATAAATTCTCTTTTAAATGATTTCCTTCAACCAACGCCCGGTGACCCGATTTATTGACAAATATACCAGCGTCCATGGTTCGAATTGCGCGACCGGATCCCGTCACAGTCAGACCACGCACAATTACATCAGGGGCTGCGACAGTTATTGTCGAGCCTTCGCCCGAGCCTTTCACCACAGCACCTTTTTCACCAATGAGGCTGATCGGCTTATCAATCATAACCGGACCAGAATGAATACCCGAATTAAGGTGAAGGACATCACCGGGAGCAGCATTTGCAATCGCTTGACGCAAATGATCCGCTCCCGGTGATACTGAGATCGTCATGGCGGTCGCCTCAAAGGAACGCAGGCTGAGGCCAAGCGCAAGAACAAGCCCGCCAATCAGCCAAATGCGTTTCCAAGGATGCCTTCCAGTTATCACGATCTCAGTTCCTTCTTACTTTGCAGCTAGGCTTTTTCAACCAGCATACGACCCCGCATTTCCATGTGGAGGGCATGACAGAACCATTGGCAATAGAACCAATGAACACCTGGAAGATCAGCTTTAAAGGTAATCGAAGCTGTTGCTTGTGGCCCGATTTCCATAGCAATGCCATAATTCGCAATGGTTATGCCATGAGTTAAATCATCGAGATCATCAACATTGGTGACGATGAGAGTAACTTCGTCGCCTTGTTTAACCTTAAAGGATTCCAGGCTAAAGTTCGGTGCTTCAGAGTGCATATAGACCCGGACTTTTTTACCGTCCCGAATAACATGCTCAGCTTCTTCCAATTTCACGCCATCCTTTTTTGCCTGCGCCGTCACATCGGCCCAAGTTGGGTCATTGCGTTTGTAAAGTTTGGCAGGGTTGAGGATAGAGCGGTGCACGATCATGCAGTCATGCGGCTCGGCAAAGGTTGGACCATCATGAACGATCTTCATTTTATCACCAGAAATATCGATCAATTGTTCATTTTCCGGTTTGAGTGGTCCAACATTGAGGAACCTATCTTTGGAAAATTTATTAAGCGATATAAGCCACTTACCATCAGCCGCTTTGGTTTCACCCATGGTCGTATGGTTATGACCTGGCTGATATTGAACATCAATCTTTTGCAAGATCGGGTTCACTTTCTCACCTTTATAGGCGCGGACCGCCTTGTCGATGTCCCACTTACAAACTTGGCTATCCAAGAACAAGGTGGTGTAGGCATTACCACGATTATCAAATGCCGTATGAAGAGGTCCAAGGCCAAGCTCAGGTTCGCCCGCAATCGTATCACGCGGCTTAATCTTGCCGGCGAACAGATCTGGTAGGCGGCTTAACTCTATGATCGATACGGTTGGAGACAATTTACCGTTAATCATCATATATTTGCCATCCGGCGAAGCGTTCACACCGTGGGGGCTATTGGGGATTGGAATATAACGGGTATATTTAGATCCCTTTCTGCCATCCAATACCGGTACTTTACCTTCGAATGTTTTGAAATCACCCGCTTTTACGCCAGCTTCAATGGCAGCAATGTCAAAGACAACCACCCAATCGGCGTCGGCAGAAGTCATTTGCTCTAAAGTCAGGCCTTCTTCTGAATTGTAGCAACTGGCAATTGCGTATTTACCTTGATAATCGGCATCAACATTATCTAAGTTGCCATCGACCATAACCTGCCACTTAACTTCCATATCATCACCATCGATACCAGAGAAAATAGCATGATAATTGGCTGGATTTTCGAGATCTGTACCATCATTTGGCAGCGGTACCCGGTGTTCACCATTGGCAAAAATATAACCAGTACGTGGGAATTTCTGTGGACGCAGCCCGTGAATATCCGCCGCATTCGGCACGGTGATAATCTTATCGACTTTCATAATGTCACAGCGAATTCGTGCAACTCGAGTATTGGCTTTATCGTTGACGAAAATATAACGACCGTCATAAGTGCCATCGGTAAAGGACATATGTGGGTGGTGAGTATCACCATTATGATGAATAAGGCCTTTATCTTTGAGGAACTCCCGCTCATGAGGAAGCTGGTTTTCGGTTAAGATTTTGAGGCTCTCATTGGTCTGTCCCCAGCCGGTTGCACTACAGCGGTTAAACACTGGAATACGCATCAACTCGCGCATTGAAGGCAAACCTAAAACCCGCACTTCACCAGATTGGCCGCCACTCCAAATACCGTAATATTCATCAAGTTCGCCGGGCTCGATATTTGCTTTGGCATTTTTAACCGCGGCACGAACGTCAGCCGGGGTCATTAATGCACCGGCACCAGCCACAGCTCCTAAGCCGGTTAATGTTGCAAGTTTTGTTGTCGTTTTAAGAAGATCTCGACGGGAGATACCCTCTTCTGTAGAATCAATTTCTGACATTTCTAGCTCCTATAAAGTTGTTTGCTAAATTCCGGTTGCATTTCCGCCCTTATGACGGTCACGCTTGGCCTAGCGGCCTACGGAACTGCCGCTCTTTGAATTTGAATTGATCATTTAAATTGTCATTTAATTTGTCTGTTCAATCTCCTTCGGTGGGTCATTTGGTTTGCTTGATAAAGCCCGACGACGGTCGCGCTTCAATCGCAGATGGATCATCGGTGGGCAGTGATGGGAGTCATAATAAAGTGTCTGGCAATGAAGACATTGAATGCATTCATTGGGGTTGATCTGACCGTTTGGATGAATGGCCTGAACCATGCATTCCTTGGCACAGCGATGGCAGGGAGAGCCGCACTCTTTATGACGACGCAACCACTCGTTCATGCGAAGACGTCCAGGGATGCCTAGAGCGCCTCCCAGCGGACAAAGGTAACGACAGAAAAATCGCTCGATAAAAAGACCGATAACCAGCAAAGCGATGGCATAAAATACATAGGGCCAGGTCCGCAGGAAGGTCAAAACAATTGCCGTTTTAAACGGCTCGACCTCAGCCATCTCCTCAGCCAATTCAAAGGAATATAGCGACATCCCAAACAGACCCAGAAAAATAATATATTTGATTGGCCAAAGCCGCTCATGTAGTGCAAATGGCATTTTTATTTGGGGGATTTTAATCAGCTTTGCCGCTCGGTTCAGCAATTCTTGCAATGCCCCAAAAGGACACAGCCAACCACAATACACACCCCGACCCCAGAACAGAAGCGACGCTGCAACAGCTCCCCAGATCAAAAAAATCAGCGGTTCCATTAGGAAAAATTTCCAACTGAAATCTGTAATCATCGACCCTGCAAAGGTCAGCGTATTAACCACAGAGAGTTGGGCCTGTTGATAAAAGCCGATCCAAACCACGGTGAAGGTTAAAAAAGAAAGACGAATACGATCTGTTAGAATCGGATACTTTACCAACCAATCTTGAAAGAAGAAAATAACCGTCAGCACACCCAGGGCGGCAATTAGGATACTGATTTCTATTATTTTACTCTGCCAAATCTTCATCCAGAGTGGATCTGCCCCAAAACCCTGAGACGAGTCACTTACCGAGTTGGAAGAGCTTTTTTGGGCTTTTGGTGTTGCATTGATAATTTTTCGGGAGATATATTTTTCCGGCAGCTTATAGCTCAGATCGAAAGTGACAAATTCCTTTTTAATCGGACCAATGGCACGCTGAACAAGCAATTGGATACGCCATGATTTGGCCGGATTGAAGCCGCTATCAGCTGGGATAATAAACCAATCAGTATCTTTAAGTTTAAGCGCCCCCTCAGCCTCAAACTGCCCCAACCGCTTATGCCCACGATCCCGAAATCGGACACTAATATCATCCTGGATAAGTTGGAAACGATCAAAGATGCCGCCCCGAACGTAACCCGATCCTTTAAACGAATAGAGCCCATTGCCACCAACCAAAATAGCTGATTCTCCAGGCTTTAATTTTTTTTGAAGGTTCTTATATTCCTGTTCCCCAAGGAGAGATCGGGCAATACTTGGGATGGCCGCAGAAGCTATAAATAAATCGATGAAGCGATCTGTGGGAACTTTAGATTCGGGTTCATTTACCGCAGCAGCCTTGCCCGCTTTTTCAAATGCCTTGGTAACATCATCAACAGTCAATACCAGACGTCGGACCGCCCCCTCACCGAGCAAAGTCTGCCAATCCTCAATCCTCACCGGTATTTCCTTGATCGAAAAAACTTCTCTTGGGGCATTTTTATCAAAAGCTTTTAAGCCGCCAAGAGACCGGCTTCTAGCAACTTTGAGGGCTGAGCGAATGATCGTGTCATCGATAATCATAACGGTAACGGTTGCGCCGCTGACGATATCAACTTTGTGCTGTTTGGCTTTGCCATTATGCAAAGCAATAATGTCGAGCCCTTTATACTTATCGATGACCGCATTAATTTTACGCACAGGAATGCCAACCAGAACAATCGGCTCGGAATGCTTGACCATTTTGGCACCTGTAAGGACGCCTTTGATATCCATACCAATAACGACATGAATTGGTTTACCTGAATAGCCAGTCGCATTGACGATGGCAGAATTCAGAAATACATAACCGACGTGTTCAGTGCCTCGAAAAGCTTTGGCGGCAAGCGGAGCACCTTCCTCAGGCCCCAACCTATCTGCACCTGGAAGAATTTCGCTAACACTAAATTTGTCTTTAAAGACGGCAAGTTGATCCGCCGCCAAGGTATAAAATGGATGACTTATGAGGACTAAAAAAAGGAATAATTTTGCAGCCAATTTTAGCAAATTTTGAAACATTTGATAGTCTATGAGTTTCCTAAAAAATAGCCAAAAAAAATCATATTAATCAATGGCATAGCAATTATTTCGAGCCGCTGATCAAAAGGTTTTTTAATAAACGAAAGCTAGCAAATTCTGACATATATTTACATGACTTTGGTCAAGTTAAGCGACATGTATTATCGATAATATGATCATATGATGACGCGATCAGAACCACTCCTCGTCGAAACACCACCTGTCAAATCGCTTGATGAACTCTATTCAATTGCGATGGCGATGGAGCAAAATACTCAGAGTGTCTATGAGCGTCTTGCGGGAGAAATGGAAATCTGTCGAAACGCAGAAACAAAACTGGTTTTCCAAGATCTTGCTAGTCAAGAATCAACACAAATAAATTCGCTCAGGGAATTGGCTCGTACCGCCAGTGCTAAAACGAATGTGCCTGTGGATGAGATTTGGACCGATCAAGATCTGCGAGGTAGCACGGCGCGAGAGATCGCTGACAACCTTCAATTACTAACACCTTATCGAGCTTACCGCCTCGCCGTCATTAATAAAGAGCGGGTGTTTGAAATTCTGTCGTCAATTGTTGCTAGTCAAAATGATAGAATTATTCGTCAACATACCGAAACTTTAGCACAAGAACACATATCACAAATCGCCGATCTTCGACTACATCGTCGTCGGGCAGCGCGCGATAGATTTCAAACGAGCATAGATCAAGCCGGTCTAAATAAGCCCATCCATACGATCGAAGATTTCGACCGTGTTGTTAAAATTATACATGGTATCATTCGCACCATGACAGTTATTGTTGGCGATTTGTGGAACAAAGAAATAACCACAGAATCGGATCGGGTTCTCAAAAAACTATTAGCCGATTTTGATGATTTTCCTGGTGAACTGATTGTCGGCCAAGAACGCATCACGCTTGAGGCTCAATTTGCGCATGATCATGAAAATGTATTTTCAGCTCTAAAAACGCTTCTAAAAGAACTAGAATCCGCCGCTAATCTTTTCCTCGAACTTGCCGAAAGCACCAATTCAGAAGAAGTCCTCCTCGCCGCTCAAAACAAGGCCAAACGATATATTGGTCGTATTTCCATAATTCATGACGAACTAAATGTTTGAGAGCTGGAACAAAAATAAATCAAACCCCAGTAGTTTGCCCGGCTTTGTCGGACTAATCCAGAATTCATGATCACACGACGAATTCATCGAGTTTTGGTCGAGCCGCCAATTAATTAGATGGTCATGTCCGCTTTGGGTCAAAAGCAGACTCTTTTGCATTACCCCGATAATGTCCGCTTTCGGGGGTGAAGCAGACATTTACTGTTGAAGTGCAATTCAATGCAAAAAGGGGCGCAATCCACTTTTCGTAGGAAAAAAACTCTAGCCACTTATAGTGAATCTTTATTAATCACAGTTTGCCTAGATTATTCGACTTTTGGCACAAGTTACATTGTAGATCGCAAATTTAAGTATTCATAACAATTGTTTATTGCGGTCAAATAATCGGCCTGCAGATGGCATTAATTTCTATTCTATATTACTTCCCAATACCTAAAAATCGCTCCTGCGAATACCATTTGTCGTATAACCGGCGGTAGGAGAATTATGCTAGCCCTTTTCCTCTTGTTTTGTACATCTGTTCCCATTTACTCTACGCATCCAACTTATTGAATGAAAAAGGTAAGGTAATTCAATGCTAGATAGCACCGACGACAATACATTGGCATCTTGGTTGCGTGCGACGGCGCAAAAGCGTTTGGGGCGTGATTATATTTATGAAAGCTTTGATGCTGAGACGGCAGCTCTCGTTGTTGTTGATATGCAGAATTATTTTATGAAGCCAGGATTCCTAGCGGCCTGTCCAATGGCGATCGACATTGTTCCGGCGATTAACCGAATGGCGCAGGATCTTCGGGCCAAAGGGGGTGTTGTTGTGTGGGTGCAAACGACAGCCGCGCCTCAGGCGACCAAGGATTGGGGCGTCTATCAAGGCTTGTTTTCGCCGGAAAATTGGCAACGTAGAAACACGGAGCTTGCGGAAGATCATGAAGGGTATGCGCTTTGGCCTGAGTTGGATGTGGGAGAGGACGATCTCTTTGTCAAGAAGACCCGCTTCAGCGCTTTTATCCCAGGCTCATCGGATATTGATGCCCAATTGAAATCGAGTAATATTGATACTTTATTTGTCTCTGGCGTGGCGACGGGCGTGTGTTGTGAGGCAACGGCGCGAGATGCCATGATGCTCAATTATCGTACTGCCATGGTGTCGGATGGCTTGGCCGCGATGACAATTGATTCGCATGAGAATGCGCTCAAGGCGCTGTATGGTATGTTTACAGATGTACAGAGCGTCGATGAAATTTCTGAAAAATTGAGCTAACTCTTTATAATAACTCAGTAAAAGAATATAACCGACCATTGATCACATTGTGGCAGGGTGGATAATGAGTGTTACCAGGGACCTTCGATCCTTTTTGGCTGAGAATGAAGCGGCAACCTGGCGGCCCCAAGAGGCGCTTGCTGTTGAGCATGAAATAACGGCTTTGCAGCATGCCGGGGACCAGTCAGGCAGTTACCCCGTTATTGTTGTCGATAAACCCAAAATGCCGGATGGTAGCATTTCCGATATTCCGGTTATCTGCAATATGACGGCAAGTCGATCACTGACGGCGGGAGTTCTCGGGCTCTCGGATCATCGCCATGCCGCTTCTGAGCTTTATGAGCGGATCTCGGGTGGGATAAAACCGGATACGGTCCCAAGTGACCAAGCGCCAGTACAGGAGATCGTTTTTGAAGGAAACGAATGCGATCTTGAAAAGCTACCGGCCCTCAAGCAGCATATCTTTGATCCGGGGCGTTATTTAACCGCAGCTCACGCGACCACTTATGATCCTGAAACAGGTATCGATAATACGGCAATCCAGCGGTGTTGGATCAAGGGCCCGCAAAAGATGACCTATTACACGGTGCCGTCTTCACATAATGCGCGGAATATGCGGAAGTTCTGGGCGAATGGTGAAGACTGTCCCATTGCCTTTTGGATTGGCCATCATCCCTCGGTCGTCATCGGCAGTCAGGGCAAGCTTGATTATCCGCAAAGTCATTGGGAAACCGTTGGTGCATTTTTAGGCGAGCCTTTGCGTTTGGTCCCTTCTAAAACCCACGGTGATAAAATCATGGTGCCAGCCGATGCCGAGATTGTGGTAGAAGGCTGGATCCCCAAAGACAAACTAGAACCTGATGGGCCATTTGGCGAATATCACGGCTATTCCGGTCCGCAAGTCCTGGCTCCTTATTGTAATGTTACGGCCATCACGATGCGCAAAGATGCGATCTATCATGACTATGGCAGCGGTCTCACAGATATGGTGGTGCCCGACAATATGATGATGGAGGGTAAACTGTTTGGCATGGTGAGGGCGGTGACGCCGAGTGTTACCAAAATCCATGTGCCGGTCAGTGGCCGTCGTTTTCACGCTTATTTGCAGATGAAAAACCCTATGGGTGGTGAGGCGAGAGATGTTCTCGCAGCAGTGCTTGCTTATCGGCGTTTAAAGATGGCTGTTGTTGTCGACGATGACATTGATATTTTCGATGAGCGGGAAATAAATTGGGCTCTTTCGACCAGGGTGCAATGGGAACGAGATAGTTTTCAGCTGAATGGATTGTCTGGCTCAATGCTCGACCCGTCTTTACCATTTGGTTCTAGAACTGTTTCCAAACTCGGCATCGATGCAACGCTTCCTCAGTCAGAAGTGGCAGGTGCCCCCAAGCCGACATTACCGCGTTCTGTTGTCCCTGATGATATATTGAAACAAGCCGTCACAAATTTTGCCAACGCAGATTCCAAGGAGTGGCCTAAAGAATGAGTGCAAATATTAAAACGTTAGGGCGTGGTCATTGGCGGGAAAAGCGTGGCACGGTTAATTGGGTGTCTTGTGGATCCTGCGAAGGCTGGTTTCATGTGAACGGAAAATTGCTCGATGAAGTTCGAGCCGGACGCTCTTATTTCCATTGTTCGCACTGCCAGGATGAATTCGGCTTTGAAACGGCACGTGAAATAGTATTGGTGCCGGCTGGCTAGCCAGGGGTAATTTCTCACCTGGCCTCTCGCATAAGGCTAAAATCGTTGCATCTATATTAGATTTTAATGATTGACTTGGTTCAAGTCTGTAATACCCGTAATTTTCAAGTGAGAATTTAATAATTCCAACGCCCATTTGTTATAAGCCTATATCATTTCTAAGCGCTTTATTCTGCCATTTATATAGATATTTGCCCGCTAAAAAAGAATTGAAATGGTATATTGACTTATCTTTATCTATTGTGACATCGTAATTGTGGAATTATTCAATTTGCGTCGTTATTCTATGATCGTTCAAAAAGAATTTAAACGAATAGGGAGATTAAGAAAATGTACAAGAAGGTATTATTAGCCGCCGCTGGTTTGATGTTGGTGCAAACAGGCAGCGTAGATGCAGCTAATGTTAATTTGAAAGTTGGTACATTCGTGCCGGCAAAAAGTATTGGTGTTAGCAAAGTTATCAAACCGTGGATGGCAGCTGTCACTGCTGAAGTCGGCTCTGAAGTCAGCATGAAAGGCTTCTGGGGTGGCTCACTTGGTAAAAGCCCGTTCAAACAATATGAGCTTGTGAAAAACGGTGTTGCCGACATGACGTGGGTATTGCCGGGCTATACGCCGGGCCAGTTCCCTCAGTTGCAGGTTGTTGGACTACCTTTCATGCTTGATAACGCGATGGAAGCTTCCCTCGTTGTGCAGCGTCTTCATGATGCTGGATTGGCGCAAGGTTTTGGCCAAACGCATTTAATCGGTGGCTGGGCTGCTCAACCAAACAGCCTGTTCCTGCGTGAACCAATCAAATCTATGAACGATCTTAAGAACCGCAAAATTAGTGCTTCTGGATCTGTCGGCGGCAAGTTTCTGACAAGTATTGGGGCGATTAGTCAAACGACCTCTGCACCAAAAATGACCATCATGCTCAATCGCAAAACAATTGACGGCTCGATCCAAGGTTGGACCGGCATGCGGACTTTTAAGGCGATGGCCCTTGTTAAACAGGCGATAAATATTCCTCTGGGCGCATCACCGTTCTTATTGTTGATGAACAAAAAGAAGTGGGACAGCTTGTCGGCTAAAGCAAAAGCCTCCTTCAGCAAACATGGCGGCGAGAAAATGGCGCGGGCCGGCGGTAAGAACTACGGTGCCGCTTCCGACAGCATCCAAGCAAAAAACAAGCAAGCGCAAAAAATTGCAAAATTTGTTCCAAATAAAGCTGAGCTTGCTAAAATCAAGGCCAATGCAATAGCTAAGGTTCATTCCTGGTGGATTAAGAAGACACCGAATGGCCAAGCTGTTTATGATAAAGCTCAGGCAATTCTGGCTGCCATTCGCAAAGGTGGTTAATCAATAGCCGTTTTTGATTATGGATAGTTTTACTCTCAAAGGCAGGCGGCTCAGCAGTTATTTACGGCTGGTCGCCTGCATCGGTTTCACCGGCCTCGTCATCATGTCTATGTTGACGATGGTCGATGGTGTTTCAAGATGGCTCGGACTTCCAAGAATGCCGGGTTTTACCGACATTAGTGAAGTCGTATATGCCATCGTCATTTCATCATGTTTTCCAGCACTATTGCTCAGAGATCAGAACGTGGTCATTCGGTTTCTCGGCAAAGCTGTTGGTGGTCGGACTAATTATTTATTAGAGTTGTTCGGCAATATTTTAACGCTGTTGTTTTTTGCAATTTTGGTCTGGCAATTTTATTTCCTGACTTTGGATTTACAGGCCAATAACCGAGTGTCACCAACCCTCGAATTTCCAATTGCACCCTGGTGGTGGATCACATCCTTTATTATGACAATTACTGTTCCAGTGCAAATAGTCGTCGTTTTCGACAGTTTGCATAGTGCCGTTTTCAATGTGCCCACCCGATTACCTAAAGAAGCCGGGGAGGGCGTCTAATGGATCCAATAATTTTAGGGGCCATCGGCCTCGGCGCGATGTTTGTGCTGATTGCTCTGCATGTACCTATTGGTATTGCCATGGGTATTACGGGCGTGACGTCGGTGGCGTTTTTAATTGGCTGGGAGCCAGCACTCACTCTGATCGGCACCGAGCCTTCGGCGGCAATTGCCAATGAAGGTTTGGCGGTTGTTGCACTATTCCTATTAATGGGTGCCTTTGCCACCGAAGCTGGTGTGTCAGGTGATATGTATCGTTTGGCCTATGCCTTGATCGGCCATTTTAGAGGCGGTCTGGCGATGGCGACGATTGGTGGCTGCGCGGGCTTTGGCGCAATTTGCGGCTCTTCAATCGCGACCACGGCAACCATGGCGAAAATTGCGCTGCCTGAAATGTTGCAGCGTAATTACTTGCGAACCTTGGCGAGCGGCAGTATCGCCGCTGGCGGTACGCTCGGCATGTTGGTACCGCCCTCGGTCGTTATGATCGTCTACGGTATTTTAACTGAGGAAAGCGTTTTGGCATTATTTGCCGCCGCTATTTTCCCCGGCATTATTGCGACCGTGCTGTATTGTTTTACCATCGCGATCTATGTTCGCCTGAGACCTGATTCCGGCCCTGCCGGTGAGCGGGTCCCGTGGCGGGAAAAGCTCGATGTCCTTATTAAATCATGGCGTTTCTTATTGATTGCGGTTGTTGTCTCCGGCGGAATTTATACCGGCATATTTACGATTACTGAAGCGGCTTCGGTTGGTGCGAGTTTAGCGTTCATCTTTGCCATCTTTAACGGCATGAATATGCGCAGCTTCCTAGACTGCTTAACCACGACTGCTTCCAACACCGGCATGATCTTCGTGATTATCATGGGTGCTTCGATCTTTAGTTATTTCATCTCACTCTCCGGTCTGCCTGATGCCTCGGTCGAATTTATCAAAAGTCTGCATGCATCCAATTTCGTCATTTTGTTAATGATGATGATCATGTATCTCATTCTGGGTAGTATTTTTGATACCGTTGCCGCGATGGTGATTACCTTACCGTTCGTCTATCCGGTCATTATCGACATGGGTTACGATCCAATTTGGTGGGGCGTCGTTAATGTGATGATTATGGAGATCGGTATGATAACGCCGCCGATCGGCATCAATGTGTTTGTGCTGAACGGTATGTCGAAAGATTTAAATCTTAAGACAATCTATACCGGTATATTTCCATTTTTCCTGACCGATTTAGTTCGGCTGTCCATTGTTCTTGCCTTTCCAGCAACCGCCCTTTGGTTGCCCACGGTTTGGGGCTTGATGTAGCGGTAATTCTTGAGAGGCATCGTTGTGACTGAGGAAACCATAAAAGATTGCTCTGTCGCCGACGCCTTCATCGCTCTCCTAGCTGATCGCGGTATTGATTATTTCTTTGCCAATGCGGGAACCGATTTTACGCCACTGATTGAGGCCTTTGCCAAAGCCGATACGCTGGGATTGCCTGTGCCGACGCCGATTGCGGTGCCCCATGAAAATGTCGCAATGGCCTTGGCGATGGGCTACACCATGATCTCCGGCAAACCGCAAGTAGTGATGGTTCATACCAATGTTGGTACCGCCAATGCGCTGTGTCAGATCCTGAATACCAACCGTCTTAATCTGCCGGTGATTGTTGCCGCCGGGCGTACGCCATTTACCGAAGAAGGTGTTGCCGGCGGGCGTAGCATTGATATCCATTGGACTCAGGAGATGTTTGATCAAGCCGGTATGGTCCGGGAAGCTGTTAAGTGGGATTATGAATTACGCGAAGCCGGGCAGCTTGAGGCCGTGGTTGATCGCGCTTTCAATATCACCAATGCTGAACCTCAAGGCCCGGTTTATTTGACTTTGCCGCGTGAAGTGTTGGCGACGGAAATTAGCGAATTTAAATATGGCCCCGCATCTCAACATGCTAATGCGACGCCGCCTCATCCGGATTTGAACGCCATTGATCAATTGGCCGAGATCGTTGCCAATGCTGAAAACCCGGTCATCGTCACTACCCAATCAGGAAGGGTGCCAGCAGCAGTTGAGGCCTTGGCTGATCTGGCAGAGCGGTTCGCTATTCCAGTAACTCAATATCGACCGCGGGTAATGAATTTGCCGACCGATCACGCGATGCATATGGGCTACGATCCGGCACTGCTTTTAGACAAAGCTGATGTTATCATCGCGGTTGAATGCGAGGTGCCGTGGATACCACGCCTGAAAAAACCAAATTCAGATTGCGTGGTCGCTCAAATAGCTGCGGACCCACTTTACTCGGACGCCCCGCACCGGGGATTTCGAGCGGATTTTGCGATCACCGGTATTGTTGATGTCTCGATGCGGGCATTGTTGGCAGCGCTGGAAGCCCGGGGGGCGATGGCGCAAGACCGCGTCGCTGCACGGCGGTCTCGGATTGTCGAGGCTGGGGCGGCATTGCAGAAAGAATGGAAAAACCAACTTGAGAATATGTCTTCAAGCCAGCCGATTGCTTCAGCCTGGCTTAGTCATTGTTTAAGTAACGTCGTCGATGACAGCGCGGTAATTATCAGGGAATCGCCGTTGGATTTAAGATTTGTCGAACGCCGTCAGCCCTGTACTTTGTTCGGTGGCGCCAGTGGGCTCGGCTGGGGTTTGGGCGGTGCGATTGGTGCCAAGCTTGCAAATCCAGACGCCTTGGTTGTCGCGACGGAAGGTGATGGCGCGTATATGTTTGGCAATCCGGTATCAGCTCATTACATCGCGGCGGCGCATGATCTGCCGTTTTTGACGGTGATCTTTAATAATGAGCGCTGGGATGCCGTGGGTCGGGCAACCCGGGCAATGTATCCAAACGGCTATGCTGTAAAAAGTAACGCGCCGCCTTTGACCAATCTTCAACCCTCACCGCATTTTGAAAAAGTTGTCGCGGCCTCAGATGGCTATGGTGAGAAAGTGGAAGACCCGGCCGATGTGCCAGCCGCCTTTGAGCGCGCGCTTAAGGCCGTCACCATCGATAAACGCCAAGCTGTACTAAATGTTATTTGTGGGGGATGAGAAAATGAGTGATTTGGCCCAGAAACTAACGCCCGATGAAACCGCTCTGATCGTCATTGATATGCAAAATGATTTCTGTGCCGAAGGTGGTTATTTGCACAACCGTTTTGGCCGCGACATGAGTAGCAATCTGGTTTTGGCCAAGCGTATTATGGAAACCGTTGAGATTGCTCGTCAGGCTGGAGTTATGATTGTCTGGATCAAGGCGAATTATGAGCCGCGCTATTTGGGTGCGGCGATGAAGGCCAATGCGGATCCCAATAATATTTGTTGTGAAGGCGGCACGTGGGGCTGGGACTTTTATGAGGTAACGCCTCTGGCGGGCGAGCCGGTGATCGAGAAGCATTGCTACAATGGATTTTATGAAACCGATTTGGATAAAACTTTGAAATCCAAGAAAATTAAAAACCTGGTTATGACCGGCGTTGCGACAAATGTCTGTGTCGAATCGACTTTGCGCGAGGCCTATTTCAATGGCTATTTCGTCGTTATGCCGGAAGATCTATGTGCTGCCGGCACACCGGAATTTCATCAGGCCACGGTCGATAATGTGCGGGCCTATTTTGGTGAAGTGCCCAAGGCTGCAGAGGTCGATGAAATTTGGGCGTCTTAATCCGCCAACTTATATAATTTCACAACATTGTGGCGCAGAAGTTTTGCCAAAGCTTCTGGTTTAAAGTTGAGCTCGGAAATGTCATCAAGGGCACGTTTAAAATCAATCACCGGAAAGTCTGTACCAAAAATAACTTTGTCTTGGCCATAGGAATTAATATAGCGAACAAATGACTCGGGCCAATATTTAGGCGCATGGGCGTCACAACCGATATAGACATTCGGGTGCTTCCAAGCCATCGCGATCATTTCATCATGCCATGGAATTCCAATATGAATACCAATCAATTTAAGTTCCGGAAAATCACACGCAACCGTATCCAGCGTGATCGGTTGGCCAACGCTGCGCATTGGGTTGGTTGGCGAATAAACCAAGGATTGGCCGACTTGCATCTGGATCGGCACATCAAGCTCAACGCATTTGGCGTAGAACGGATAGTATTTTGCGTGATCAGGGGCGAGTTCAAACCAATGGGGATACAGATGGACACCAATAAATCCAAGCTCGGTTACGGCATGCTCCAAAGCACGGACACCGGTCATGCCTTCAAAAGGATCAATGCCCGCCAGGCCATAAAAGCGATCGGGATGCGCTTTCACGGCATCTGCTACCAATTGATACGGCAAATGGTAGGCAGCCGGCAGTCCTTCACGGCCAATTTTTGCCGCAATCAAAAAAGCTTTTTCGATGCCCGCTTCATCCATGCGTTTCAGCATTTCTTCATGGCTGATACCAGTGAAGGTATCTTCATCAACGCCCAGCTTTTCGACATAAAAGCCACGCCGATCCGCCGGCCGGAAGCTCAGCGCTTCTTCGGTTTGGATGTTGACGACAGCATCAATTGCTTTAACCGGCAGAGGTGATTTAGCCATGTGATTTATTGCCTTGCTTATTAGTAAAAGCGAACCCTACCATGCCATTCCTAATGTGATCGGGCAAGAATTCCCACTAATCAGATCAATTGAAATTTCCGAATAACGGTAGAATAAGAGAACGAATTTTGTTTGAAAATAAGAACATTGCCCTGGCTCTGGAAGAGAATGCGATACGCCGCGGCCCTCATCCGGCGATCATCGAAGGGGCTAAGACAATCACTTATCAAGAGCTTGATCCCATGGTGCGCCGTGTCGCCGGTCATCTCGCTGACCAAGGTGTTGGTGAAGGGTCAATCATTGGCGTTTGTCTGCCCGATTGCGCGGATCATCTAATGATCAATTATGCCGTGGCACGATTGGGCGCCGTTATCTTACCGCTTGATTGGCGTTGGACTGAAGTTGAGAAAACCAATGTCGCGGCATTTTTTAAAGTCTCGCTGATCGTTGGTTTGCCGGAATCCGAGCTTGCGGCGTTTTCCTTTATCAGTGTCGATGAAGCTTGGCATGAAGCCGTCGGGGCCCGCGCGCCAGATACCGCTTGCGCCAGCGGCGGTGATCGGCCGGTCGTGTTGTCGTTATCATCCGGCACGACCGGGCGACCAAAAGGCCCGATGATGACCCATGCCCAATTTACCGCGCGCTTTGTTATGCAATGGGTAACTCTCGGTTTCAATCAGCATGACCGTTATCTCAGCGCGACGCCGATTTATTTTGGTGGTGGGCGCAGTTTTACCATGGGCTGCCTGTTTAGTGGCTCTACGGTCATTATGTTTCCGCCGCCTTATGAGCCGGAAGAACTCATCGCCGCCGTGGTGAAATATGAAGCAACGACGCTTTTATTGGTGCCGACATTGCTGCGCCGTTTGCTGGAAGTGCCAAAAGGTAATCGGCCCTTGCTCGCTGGTCTCAACCGATTGCTCTCTACGGGGGCGATTTTGCATGTCGATGAGCGCGCCGCCGTGATGTCTCATCTCAATCCCAATTTTATAAATTATTATGGCTCGACCGAGGGCGGCGGTACATCGGTTTTGCTACCAAAACATACGGGCCAGGCAGCCTCTTCGGTCGGTGAGCCTATTTACCAAACCCAAGTTCAGATCGTTGACGATGCGGGCCAGGAAATGCCGGTGGGTGAGGCGGGTCTTATTCGTTATCGCAGCCCCGGTGTCTCTGATCGTTTTTACAATGACCCGGAAGCCAGCCGGGAGGCGTTTCGGGATGGCTGGTTCTATCCGGGTGATATTGGCAAGATCGATGCGGCGGGATTACTCTATCTGGTTGGCCGCGCCAAGGATGTTATTATCAGAAACGGCGTGAATATTTATCCGGGCGAAATTGAACAAGTCTTGCTCAATCACGCGGCTGTGCAGGATGCTGTCGCAATCGCCTGGCCTCATGCCGGGCGCGGTGAGGATGTTGCGGTCTTTGTCGTTGCTAACGACGGTACGCAAGAAGAAGATTTGCGCGACTATTGCCGGGAAAACCTCGCCTCCTATAAAGTGCCGAGCGGGATCTTTTTTATCAATGAGTTGCCGAAGACGGCGCTTGGGAAAATAGTTAAAGCTGATTTGGTCGCTCGGCTCGGCTCGAATAAATAAGTTATTAGGAGTTACTAAAATGGAATTTAGGCGATTTTTGGCGGTGAGGGAGCAAGGTGGAGATGTTTGCAATGTTACTGAAGAGGTGACGAGCCGGGAAATTCCGGCGCTTATTCAGGCTGAAGAAAAAGGTCAAGACCGGGCGATAATATTCAAAAATATTGCCGACTACCCCGGCGAAGTTGTCGGCAATGTTTATGGTGCGACTAAGCGGATAAATAATGCCACCGGGGCAGAGGATACGGGCGAATTTTATAATGCGGTGGATCGGGCCATCGCGGCCCCTCAAGAACCAGTTTTCATCCCCTTTGATGGCAGCGATTATATCGTAACGGCAAAGCCGGATTTATCGAAGCAACTGCCTCAGATCGTTCACAGTGAGCACGATTCAACGCCCTACATTACCTCCGGCGTCGTTATTGCCCGCCACCCTGAAACCGGGCGTCATCACATGTGTTTTGTCCGGCTCTCGGTGCAAGAAGATAACAAAGTTCTGTTTAATCCTCGAACTTTCCGGATCAAGGAAATTGCCGATAAAACTCTGGGCCAAGGTGAGCCGCTTGATATCGTTATCCTTATTGGCGCGCCGTCTGAAATAACTTTGTTGGGTGGTTTGAGTATTCCCGATGAGGTTGATGAGGTTGAGTTCGTGCAGGCTTGGGGCGGCGAAAATATTAAGTTCCATGATCAAGACTTACCTGTGCCAGCAGGGACCGAGATGGTGTTGTTTGGTCATGTTGTGCCGGAGAATAGACCGGAAGGCCCGTTCGGTGATATGCGCGGATTTTATATCACCAACCCCAATCCGGTTTGTGAAATTACCGAGATGTGGCAACGCAAAGATGTTAAATATCATACTGTGCTGGGTGGCATGTCACATGAGCATATCGGTTTGGTCACACTCAAAGCCTATCACGATATGGAGCGCATCAAAGCGCGTTTCCCAGGTGTGGTTGATTACCAATTACCTCATTATGCAGCCGGGCAGTTGGGTCTGGTTACGGTTACAGAAGATGTCGCAAAAAAGGAACTCGCTCAAGCGCTCGCGGATGTTTCCTTGACCGAGCTTTTCATTTTGCTCAACGAAGACACCGATGCCGGTATTCCTGAGGAGGTTTTGTGGGCGTTAACGCAGCGCGCCAATAGCCAAGACGATTACGTCTTCGATGATGGAGACCGGGACAAAGGAATTACCAAGCGGGCAGTCATCGATGCAACGGATGAAGATCTATCAGATTGGCGGAACAAACGCGTCGAAATATTTGAATAGAAGCTAGCCGTCTTCTTCGGGAGCCTGGACAGTGTCGGACACTGCCAAATTGACTTTATAATTATAACGGTCGGGGCGATAGAGGTCGGAGAGGTATTCAACCGGCTGATCATTTTGATCGTAGATAATTTTATTCACGCTTAACAGCGGACTGCCGATATCGACACCAAGCAGCGGCGAGACGGTCGGGTCGGCCAGAACCGCGTTCACGGTATGCTCAGCGCGGGTGAATTTGATGCCTTGTTTCTCGATTAATTTAAACAAAGGCTGCTTGCCTAAATCTTCTCTTGAGATGTTGTTGCCAATAGATTCAGGGACATATGACACAATATAGGAAAATGGCTTGTCCTTATAACGCCGCACTCTTACAGCCATCTGAACAATATCATCCGCCCGGCAGTTCAAATGAATGGCAACATGGGACGGTACTTTGATATAGGTAAACTCTAATACCTCAGCCTCGGTTTGCTCGCCCATTTGCACCATGCTTTCGATGAGATCGTCAGAGCGAATTTCCAATGGTGCGTCGGGTAATTGATCGCGAACGCGCGTTCCTTTGCCGCGCTGGCGGATAACATAATTGGCATCGGCAAGCTCATTGAGGGCACGCTTCGCGGTTATGCGAGAGACTTGGTAGAGTTCCATTATCTGTTTTTCGTTGGGGACCAGAGAATGAGGTGGATAAGTGTTGTCGAGAATTTTACCGCGTAGAATGAGAAATATCTGATGATAAAGCGGCGTTTTTGAATCGCGCAGCACCTTTAAGATCTGCTCATATTCCTTGTCGCGATTTTCGACTTTAACGTTCATTTTACCCCAATATTTCACAGATCGTGTTTGTTTATGGTATGTTTGTATATCATTATCATTTATAATTCAATTATTGCCTGTTGTTAGCTAAATTTGGCTTTCATTCGCTTTACACAAAAAATCAAATGATATATAGTTATATCATTATAAATTCCGATAGAAATTGGGGGTGGAAATGAATTTGGCGCAAGATTGTCTGGAAAAATCCGCCGCGCGGATACCGAACCGCCCGGCCGTTATTGACTATGAGACGGCTGAAACGCTGACCTATGCGGAGCTGAATAAAAAGGTGAACCGGCTGGCCAATGGGCTGCTCTCGATGGGTGTTGAAAAAGGTGACCGGGTCGCGGTGTATCTGCCGAACATTCCGCAATATGTGATGTCTGTTCTGGCGATCATGAAAATTGGCGCCATCTATGTGCCCTTCAACATCATGAACAAGAAACTCGAGATTGAATATGGCGCCAATCATTGCGGCGCCCGCATACTGATCGGCGCGACTGAGCAGACCCTCGAAAATGTTATGTCGATTTGGGATGATCTCACCCAACTCGAAAAAATCATCCTGGTTGAGAATGTGCCCGCAGATCAATTGAGCGATAAAGTTTTTGATTTTGACGATGTGCTTGCAAGCAACGGCGATGCCTACACGGCAATGGAAATGGGTGAGAGTGACCCGGTTTCCATTCTCTATACCTCTGGGACGACGGGGCGTCCAAAAGGCGCTGTTGCGACCCATAAAAATTGGTGGGAGCTGACAATGATCAGCGCCTATCAAGTCGTGCCAATGACTGACGAAGACAAAGTAGTTTGCGGCTATCCGTTCTTCCATGTTGCCCTGGTGATCGCTGTCTTGCCGACTTTGTTTGTCGGCGCGGCTGTCGTCACGATCCGGCGCTTTATGCCGGATGTCGCTCTGGATGCAATTTCCAAGTTTGGTGCTACGCATTTTATGGGCGCGCCAACGATGTATTCTTATTTGTTGGATGAATACGACAACAATAAAGCTAAATATGATATTTCAACCCTGTGGCAGGCGCAGTCTGCAGGCGCGGCCATGCCAGCCGAAACTTGCACGCGCATTGAGGAAACCTTTGGTGTCGGTATTGTTGAATGTTATGGCGCAACCGAATGCAGCTCGACCGTGACCCATTCCAGATTTGGTCATCCGACGCCAGGCTCTGCCGGTTGGCCGACGCCAGATTGGGAAATTAAAGTTATCGATGATGGCGGCAATATTTTGCCCAATGGTGAGATTGGCGAGCTTTGCTGCAAGGGCCCTGGCGTCGTCAAAGAATATTGGGGTGACCCTGAAATGACGGCGGCGCGTCTAAAAGATGGCTGGTGGCATTCGGGTGATCTCGCTTATATCGACAACGGCAGCGCCACCGAAGGTCAGCTTTATCTGGTAGATCGCAAAGACGATATGGTTGTTTGCGGCGGCTATAATATTTATCCGCTCGAAGTGGAAAACTTCATCACCCAACATCCGAAAGTACTTCAAGCCATTGTCGTGGGTATTTCAGATGACGTTAAAGGGCAAATTCCAAAAGCTTTTATTGTTTTTGAGAAAGGGGAGGTGGAAACCGCGGAAGAATTGGAGAAATTCTGCCGTGAGGTGATGGCAGCCTATAAAGTGCCGCGCTCATTTGAATTTGTAAATTTAGAGGATTTGCCAGCGACCGCCTCTGGCAAAGTGCTAAAGCGTGAACTTCGAAGACTTGAAGAAGAAAAAATGAACGCCTAATTGGCGCATCATAAATTAGGAGAGACTATGTATTTACCAAGCTTTCAATATTTAGCCCCAAAGGACACGGGCGAGCTTGCTGCTTTGTTATCGGACCATGGCGACAATGCCCGCATTTTGTCAGGTGGGACAGATTTGCTCGTGCAATTGAAAAATTCTGGCGCGGATTTGGGATATGTTATTGATATTTCTGGATTAGAAAAACTTTCTGAAATCAGTTACGACGATACCAATGGCCTTGTCATTGGGGCAGCAGCCAAACTCGATGACATCATGGCTCTGCCCGTGGTCAAAGAGAAATACTTTGCATTATATCAGGCCATTGAGACGATCGGTGCCCGGCAAATTCGCACCATGGGCAGCCTTGGTGGTAATATTTGCAATGCCTCACCGGCCGCCGATACGCCGCCTGCCTTGGTTGCTTTTAATGCTGAGGTGTCAATTGCCAGCGATGCTGCGGAGCGGCAAATGCCGTTGGTCGATTTTATTCAAGGCAATCGAAAAACCGACTTGGGCAAAGGTGAGTATCTCAAGTCAATAACTTTGCCCGTTCCAGCTAAAAATTCCGGCAGCGCCTACCATCATTTTCGGGTGCGGGGCGGCATGGAAATCGCAATGGTCGCCGCCGCTCTATCGATCCAACTCGAAGCTGACAATGGAACCGTTAAGGATGCGGTGATTGCCTTAGGTGTCGTCGGCCCGGCCCCAATCAAGGCGGAGGATGCGGCTAAAATTTTGATCGGCCAAAAACCAAATGAAGAGTTGCTGCAATCAGTATCGCAAGCATGTGCTGATATCTCGCAGCCGATAGATGATTTCCGCGCTTCGGCAGAGTACCGCAAAGAGATTTTGCGCGTGCTGATCGAAGAGGCATTTGACGAAGCTTATGCCCAGGTTGCGGGTTAAGCCTCAGGAGAATTAAAAATGAAACAAGTTGTTCACCTCAATATTAATGGCAGTCCCTATGATGTTATGGTCGCGCCAAATGCGACAATCGCCGATGTGGTCCGTCGCCAGTTAGGTATGACCGGCACCAAGCTCGGCTGTGAGCAGGGCGATTGCGGTGCCTGCACGATCCTCATAGATGGTAAGTCGCATTTGTCCTGCATTACTTTGGCCGTGGCCTCAGAAGGCAAAGAGATCGTCACCATCGAAGGGCTGGAGCAGAACGGCAAGCTTGACCCGATTCAGCAAGCCATTCTCGAAAAGCAGGGCGTTCAGTGCGGTATATGCACGCCGGGTGTCATTATGTCGGCAAAAGGTTTGCTCAATGAAAACCCCAAACCCAACCATGAAGAGATTGTTGTCGGAATGTCGGGGAACCTTTGCCGCTGTACTGGCTATGAGAAGATTTTCGA
>Ga0233430_1002305_pt1 | contig 22523 bp, 14 predicted proteins | sample SI_118_April2016_2_FD_179883 | JGI IMG/M metagenome (GOLD analysis project Ga0233430, IMG submission 179883) | Seawater microbial communities from Saanich Inlet, British Columbia, Canada - SI_118_April2016_150_MG | ecosystem: Environmental > Aquatic > Marine > Inlet | place: Canada: British... | reverse complement strand
TCCCCAGGAGTCTGGCTTCTTTCAGCACCCGATAGACACTACTGGGACTGACCGCCACCTGATCGGCATCCAGCATCATATAGCTCAAGCGACGATACCCCTCTTGGGGGTGCTGTTGGGCATACTCAATAATCGCCTGTCTTTCCCACAGCAACAGCCAACCTTTCCGCGGTAAAGGGGCATTATGCCGATTGGATTGACCATATCGATCTTTCCAGCGATGGTATTGGCTGGGCGACAGGCCCAGCCAGCCGAGAAAGCTCTGGGCGTGAAATCCGCTCTTCTGCTGCCAATAGCCAATAAAATCAACGACTTGGTCGCGCACCTTGGGATCCATCCAGTGACCCTTCAAATCTCCCCAAGACTTTTTTTTAGCCGCACGTGCTCTTCCATCACCTCAGCCAGAACTTCATTCTTCTGACTCAGCCGGCTCTCCAGCGTGGTGATCTGCTTCTTCCACTGTTTCTCCTGCTGGCTCTGCTGGGTTTGAAAGGCGGCGGCCCCGTTTTCGAAAAAGGCCTTCTGCCAACGGTAAAACACGGTGGGATGAATCCCATACTCATCGCACAGGTCCGATACGGCCACTCCATCTATAAAATGGCGCCGTAGAATCGACACCTTCTGTTGGGGTGTATACTGTTTCCGTTTGGCCGACATCTGATCCTCCTCTGTTTGAGCTGTCAATATAGCTTACTCAATCCAGAGAAAATTCGCATTCCGTTTGAAGCATAACAATTGCTCCTGGATAAAGGGCCAGAAATCCCAGCTAATCTAGCAAATTATGTTTTAACTCAACAGGCTCTTAATAATTTCATATAGTTTTTATAATCAATTATTTATGTTGATGATGACATAAAATACTTGCGTCGGTTGAATGTAGAAACATTTATTTTTTTGCTGCTTTTCATCAAATTACGGGATAATCACCCATGAATTCTCCTCAATGGGTTAGGTCCGAAATTCTGAAGATGCTATGCCATTGTATACGATGAAAGATTCCTGTAAATTAGTATCCTTGTCCTATAAAGAGTTATTTTTAATCTGTTTATCTATGGACATTGCTTGTATTGCTGCAGATATACTGGGGGGGGTTTATGTATGAATCAATTTCCGTTGTTGATATTTTCTGTGGCGTCGGAGGGCTCAGTCACGGCTTGTTGAATGCCGGCCTTCCAGTGCGAGCTGGCGTCGACAATGATTTACATTGCTGTTATGCCTTTGAGGCTAATAACCCTGGAACGGCATTCGTTGAACGGAATGTAGACGATCCACGGTTACCAGAGTTGCTGGAAGTTATATATGGCCCTACCGATATGCGGGTGCTCGTAGGATGCGCCCCCTGTCAGCCTTTTTCTAGCCAAACCCAGAAAAACATGAGTAGTCGGGAAGATAAGAGAGGCGATTTGCTATATCGCTTCGCAGATATAGTGCGGGCGCTCCGTCCCACCCTGGTATCAATGGAAAATGTCGCCCGGATCATCCGGCAGCCGGTCTTCAGGGATTTTGTCGCGAATCTTACACAGATGGGATATCACGTATGGGCAAAAGCGGTCGATTGTCGGAAATATGGAGTGCCCCAGATCCGAAGAAGATTGGTGCTCATGGCGTCCCAATTAGGTCCGCTCGAACTGGACTCTTCGGTATATGATCGCTACAAAACGGTCCGAGATACCATTGGGCATCTTGAGGCCATTCCAGCTGGTGGAGTATCAAAAAGCGATCCCCTGCATCGGACGCAACGCCTATCAACCCTCAACATGCGTCGTATCCGAAATTCAAAGCCTGGGGGGACATGGTTAGATTGGGATGAAGAGCTGAGACTGACCTGCCATAAAAAGAAAACCGGTCAAACCTATACTTCAGTCTACACTCGGATGGCCTGGGATATCCCTTCTCCCACTATCACAACTCAGTTCTATTCCTTCGGCACAGGACGTTTTGGCCATCCTGAACAAAACCGAGCGTTGTCCCTTCGAGAAGGGGCTTTATTGCAGACTTTTCCCCAGGATTATTCTTTCGTCAGACCTAATACGAAGGCTATGGACATCTCTATGAGCAGACTAGGAGGACAAATTGGGAACGCCGTTCCCGTAGAATTGGCCAAAGCCATTGGTCGGAGCATGGTAGAACACCTGATGGAACACGGCGTTCTACGGTCATGAAAGCTTGCGTTTCCGACCACGGGCCCACGACATCGCCCGAAAGATCCGCATTGATGAAACGGGTCTGCCAGAAGAACACCTCGGCCGAACACCTCGTACGCCGGTTATTCACCGAGTCGGTGTCCGTTATCGGATCAATGTGAAAGGTCTACCTGGTCGTCCTGACATCGCCAACTGGTCACGCCGGAAAGCGATCTTCGTCAATGGTTGCTTCTGGTATTTCCACGAAGGTCGCTCGCGGGGGAGGATCCCGAAAACGAACAAAAGGTTCTGGCAGGATAAGTTGCTGGCAAACAAAAGACGAAACGAAGAGAAGACGGATGCACTGGTCCGATTCGGGTTCAAGGTGCTCGTAGTATGGGAGTGCGAATTGGATGATTTCGAGAGATTGCGGGGTCGGATCGGTGCTTTGGGGTTCGATTAGAGTAACCCTACGAGGCAGGCTACCCGGAATAAGAGTTACATCTATCGGAGCAAGTGTAGGGCGAGGAGATAGATCAGCTTGGGAGGAACGGCATTGCCGATCATGTATTGCAGTCTTTTCCTTGGGGGATTTCCAAAGTCGAAAAAGTCCGGAAAAAACTGCAATCGAGCCGCTTCGTGAGGGGTGATCAATCGCTTACAGTGTGGATGGACGTATCTGCCCTGCCCCATTGAACCGAAGCCGCGCGTGATAGTTGGACTTGGCTCATTCCATTTTAGTCTTCCATAGACTGCAGTATACGTGGTGCCGTTTCTATGACACTCGGGCCTCTGATCCTTGCGAAGATTGTAATCACCCTTATCAAAAAGGAATTCGATTCTCTGTTTATTTTCTTCCGAGGTCTGCGGAGGAGTATCGAAATTTCCTTCTATTGCGCATTCCAGGCCTTCACATGCCCAACCGAAGGATCGCCTTGTAACCCTGTATTCTCCGAGTTGCCTCAAGCCTAGGTGATGGCTCATGCTCGTGTTGACTGGGAGATCTTTGGAGGCTACTAGAAAATACCGCTTCCGCTGCTGTGCGACCCCGTAGTCCGCTGCATTCAGCACCACACTCTCTACCCGATACCCCAAACCCATCAATGCTGTCTTCGTCGTATGTATGGAACGGGTCTGGTCATTGAGCACAGTCGGCACGTTTTCGATGATGATATGCCGAACATCGACAACTTCGGCGAAGCGAGCCATGGACTCAATCAATCGGTTCTTGGGATCATTCCTTCGTGTATGATTGTTGAGGTTGGAATGCCCCTGACAGGGAGGTCCACCGACCAAAAGATCTATGGTCCCCACCTTCTCCGCCAATATCTTCTCTGCGGATGTGGGCTCATCTCCAAGTGACCCATCTAACACTTCCTGGGTCACATCTTCAAGTAAATGCTGAGGATGGAAATTGGCATTATAAGTCTGGCGCGCAATCGGGTCTATATCTGAGGCCAATACGCATTCCATCTCCAACCCCAGCGCCCTGCACGCTTCAGATATCCCCAGCGTCATCCCCCCACAGCCGCAGAATAGATCGACGACTTTGACAGGAGCCAGGCGGGTTGGAGTAGCATTGGCCGGACGTTGATCGAGTCGGAGCCAGGCCGCATCGAATAAGGCATCGGGTGTATCGGACGAGGGGGCACCGGATATGGGTACTATGGAGACCACCTTTCCACCGGCTCGCGTCGCCATAATCCTCCGCAAGAGCCTTTCCGCCGCATCTATCTCATATCGCTCAGGATTGGCACGGGCTTCTTCAAGTAGGTTGCCTAACCCGGGTAAGGGTGCTATTTCGACAGGCGTCTCGTCTCGTTCGAACCCTTCGATATTCCGTGGTTCTTCAGCGGATTCACGGACAGTTACCCGTGCATCCGCAAGTAGCTTATCCAAGCTCAGCTGTGTATCGGTCGATCCCATTAACCGTGGATTTCCATGAGTTGCCCCAGTCGCTGCTCGCATGGACCGAATACCGGTGCCATGTTCATAGGCATTGGGTTGTGGCTGTGAGTAATAGCGAGAGCCGAAGAGGAGATTCGGCTTGCAGGGGAGTTCCTTTGTAGTGTAAATTTGTATAGCGGTGGATAAATAGGCAAGTCTTTCAAGGGGAGGTTGGCATGCTTCGGAACGCTGCGGCCGTAGATCTGTTCTGCGGTGTGGGTGGGTTAACGCATGGATTAATTAAATCAGGAATTCGCGTGCTTGCTGGAGTCGACCTCGATTCTACCTGCGAATTCGCCTACGAAAAGAATAACAAAAGAGCTAAATTCATAGGTATGGACATCGCAGATCCCGATCTTCCGGATCTATTGAACGATCTTTATCCCTCAAAAGGGGTGCGGATTCTCGTCGGTTGTGCGCCTTGCCAACCCTTCAGTGCCCATACACAGAAATACAAGGGGATGCGGAAAGACAAGAAATGGGGGCTGATAAAAAAGTTTGGGAAAGTACTGAAGGAGCTTGAACCCGACGTTGTGTCTATGGAAAACGTCCCTCTACTTCAAAAACAGGACATCTTCCTCGATTTCATAACCGAACTTGAGGAAGATCTCGGATATGAAATCAGTGCCGAGGTAGTCGACTGTACTGCGTACGGCATTCCTCAAAAAAGAAAACGATTGGTCATGCTGGCTTCACGCCTAGGCCCTATTAGCCTTGATCCCAGCAAAGCCACATCACCGAAAATGACTCGTGAGACCATCGGTGACTTGGAGCCAATCCCTGCTGGAGGTGTATCTACTCAAGATCGCTTGCATAGGGCTCGAGGCTTGACGGAGATCAATCTGGAGCGCATTCAAAAATCTAGACCAGGAGGTAGTTGGCGGGATTGGGATGAGAGCTTGTTAGCCCCATGCCATCGGCGATCATCAGGTCAGACTTACAGCTCTGTCTATGCCCGTATGGAGTGGGATACACCCTCTCCCACGATTACGACTCAGTTTAATTCGTTTGGATCGGGTCGATTCGGACATCCAGAACAAGATAGGGCGCTTTCTCTGCGCGAAGGGGCATTATTGCAGACCTTTCCCCCCAATTACGAGTTTTTTCCCAAAGATCTACCCGAAGAGTTGATATCAGCGGAACGTCTGTCGACCCATATTGGGAATGCCGTTCCGGTTCGTCTGGGGCAGATTATAGGAAAGACGATCGTCAAGCATATACTGACCCATACAGCTTAAACGCGTAGAAGATAAATCGAACAAATAATCATCAAATTAGATCCAAGTGTATCGGTAATCTGGCTCAGGCAGCTCGCCATCATGTTATCTAGGGCAAACATTTGAGCTTACCCGTCATCCCCTGAAACCAGCGTCTTGACTCGAGCCTTGATGTTCTCGTACGTAATATGCAGATGTAACTTGCCAATGTCCGTCAATAGTCCGGTGTGGCCAATAACATTCCTAACAGGTGCGTAGGAGGTTGCATCACTGCAAAGCGACTGCATTCCGCCACTATCCCTTTTTCCCTCAACACATACGGCAAGTTCATCCATACCAAGATAGCTGATATCGTCATCGGATTGCCTGATATCAAAGCTGATATTGGCTTTGCTTTTTTTGATTACTTCGCGCTCACGCCACTTCTTTGCTTCATTGACGCTAGGCTCTTTGAGCGTGAGCCGCTTAACTTCGATATACTTGCGAACTAGATTTTCAGACAAAAAGCAGTCAACATAAGAGGCTATATTGAATTCCGCATCATCGCGGAGGCTGGTCAGCCATTCATCGACCCGACCCTTGGCTGGCGCATCCTTATCAGGCTCATATTCCTCGCGCGCCGCCGAAAAAAGGTCACGGGCCTTCCGCTCTTTTTTCGATTTTCGCTTGTTCTCCTCGTCACCTTCTTTACCTCGCCTGAGACGTAGTTCATCCCATTCATCAAAAATCTTCGGAAGGGTATGACGTTTGAGGTAATCCAATAAGGCTTGGAAGTTAGCGTCATCTTCAACGATTCCTTCACGGCTACTTGTAAAAGGGTCTTTGTCCAAGGTATCCATCGAGTCGAAATGGATCTGTCCGTAGATATAGCTCTCAATAACTCTTTGGGTCGGAATGTGTCTGAGAATATCCTTCTCTCGGAGCCGTCCATTTACGAAGAGGTCAATTGTCGCCCGTTCGTCAGTACCAGCAATCTTAAGGTGTCTTGGCTTCTCGACTGAAGCAATGAAGCCACAAACATCAAGAGGCGTCGTAAGGGTGATTTTGCCATCCTTCAGAGCACCCATTCCTGAGGTAAAGTCATCTTTATAATTGTTTATAAGCCAGACAAATTCAGTTGCGCTCAACAAGCCTTGGAGGTCTTTGACGGATACTCTCTTTTCGTTGACAAATATGGAGAAGTCTTTGTCGATCAGAGAAAATCTAAAACTCAGCGCGAGCATCTTTTTGATGTGTGCAATCGAGTTTCGAATCTGATCCTTTGCTTCTTCAAAGACAATGATTGTTCCGTGAGTATGGTTGGTCGTAAGCTCTTCAATCAGATCGAAATCCAGGCCCTCCAGGGGATATTTATCAGGAGTAAGGTCGTTCTTGATCGCGTCATCAAGGCCTGAATTGTCAATCACTCCTCCCACATAGCCCCCCCCTTCCTTTTTCGTGAAGACGGAAATACGCTTCGCACAGGACAATAGCGCCAATTTCCCGATCCCCTTGGCTCCAATGAACGGTCGCTCTGTTGGGGTCTTCATGGTGCCTTCCGCGCGCTTAGAATATCCAATTTTCAAAAACTTTGATTGAAAGTCATCGGAATTCATACCAACACCATCATCCTTAATACTGAATAAGGAACTTTCACGATCAATATCAATCCAAACATTCTTGGCATCAGCATCCCATGCGTTGGATATAGCCTCACCAAGCACGGTGATGAAATTACGATACAAGTTTCGCCCCAAATGATTGAGCACAATAAGCGAAATTTCAAATTTGAAATCGTTTTCTTTTTTAGGAGTTGTCATGGGATTCTCGTTGATAGAATTTTGTAATAACGTGACCGATAGCTCTGGTGGAAACGCGCAAGTAAAATGGGTTCTCCCGCACTTTTGATACTGCTGGCAAATTCAAAATCCCGATTTTGAGTTCTGTGACATGAGCGAAAATGGCGTATTATGTGATAGTAAATCAATAATAATCCTGAGTAAACCCCGGCTCTGCCGGGGGACTCTTAGAGTTTGACAGTTCCGGGAACAAAAGAGAGCCCTCCGATCGTGAATCGCCCAAAGCCCACCGAAAGGAAGACTCTCCATGGAAATGTTGCAAAGTTAAGGTCATAGCCGATGGGATTACAAGTATCACGTGGTCTGGATTCCCAAGTGCCGCAAGAAGAAACTGTATGGACCTCTTTGCAAAGAGTTGGGTGCGGTGTTCTGCGAATTGGCCCGTCAGAAGGCGTATCGGGTGGTTGAAGGCCACCTGCTGGGAGGCATGTGCATATGTTGATCTCGACTCCACCTCCTCAAGATGTGTCTAAATTCCAAAATTAACCTCCGTGATAAGGGTAGTAAGTGCCCCAATCCCTTGTACCGCACCATCAGTACAAGGAGCAAAAAGAAGGAGTTTCCGGGGAAACACAAGGATAAGAGCTGAGAAATAGAAAGATTTGAGAGGATGCGCTGGCATGGCGGAGGGGTGAGTGGCTGTGAAGAGTGGGTTGGGGCCGTGTATGGGCGGGGGAAGGGTGGGAAAAGGGGGGAGGAATGTGAAAGATGAGATGAAAATTGCAGGAGGATGGACAGATAATCAGGCAGGAAGACGGATTTCAGGCGACTCGTGAACAGGGCTTCCACGTCTTTTGCGAATATTGTGAGGCAGTCTTCTTCCGCCGATAGGTATTTTTGGCCGAAACCCAGGCATATAACGTAATTGGGAGCATTGAATCCGTCTTCCGTTGGCGACGACGGAGGTTCGAGAATATGGAAGCCCATTTTCATCTGGAAATGGGCTTTCTCGCAATCTGAGCAGGTGCTTAGCTCCACTAACCAGCTCACCTGCGGATATGGGTTGTCGTCATCCTACTCCACCAGTCAGAATAGCCTGCTCCACATTGGCAGCATCAGAGCAATCAATATCTGTCTCATATCGCCCTCCTTGTTTCCTCCATGATACGAAATATCCCAACGGAATTCAGCGCCGTAGGATCGCCTGTGCTAGCCGATCTCGGGGGCGGAGATGCATTGAGGAGATCACCGTTCAGAGTGCATTAAAGGGTTTCAGCTGGAATTGCCTCGCCCCTGACTAACTTGACTTGCCATAGGTCTTCTCCATCAAAAGCTTCCTCTGTTCTTCTTCGGTCCTCCTCAGAAAATCCTGAATCAGAATGCGGATCACCTGAGATCGTGAGACAACGCCCGTATGGACATCAAGCTGCTTCACCTCTTCAGGGCTTAAGCGAACAGTAACAACCCCTTCTTTTCCCATTCGATCTTCTCCATCTCAAAGATTATTCGGCTAATAATAGATAATCAAATTCTACTATTGACAGCAAGTGATATGTATGTATACTTAGTATACAATCAAATACAAAGGATTCATTGTATGGAAAAAATCATCACTGCCCGGATCGGCGGGCAAACGCATGATGGCTTGATGGCGATAGCAAAGGAAAAGGATCGGAGCGTGAGCTACCTGGTCAGAAAAGCGGTGGAGCAGTATCTGGAAGAGGTAGGAGGAAAGAAGAGTCGCAAACGGAAAGAAGCGTAATTATGGCAGTATTCCGGAAGAACAGTAACTGGTGGATCGACTACAGCTTCCAGGGGAAGCGATATCGTCAGAAGATCAGCAGCCGACGAAAGGATGCTGATGAGGAAAGTATGGCCGCGCTCTTTCGGAATAGGGAGGAAAGCAATGGCACATAAAGCAGCTGTTCATATCGTTGGGCCTGTTCGACTCTATCAGCGAGGCCGTTTCTGGAATGCTTCCTATACGACGGAGACAGGCAGAGTGAGGGAAAGCTTGAAGGTCACCAATCTGAAGGTAGCCGAAAAAAAAGCGAGAGAGATTGCTGATCTGATTGAACGCGGTGAGTATACTACCCTAGATGATCGGAAATCCCAGAAGAACCGCACATTTTCCGATTTCCTAGACGAGTTTGAAGCCAAATACAAGGGTTGGAATGAGAACACCAAGAAGGGCACCAAAAGTATCCTGAAAAGAATCAAGGCTGAATGGGGTCACTTGCCCTTGACGGGGATCAACGCGCGGATGATCGAATCTTTCCTCGCGCGTCGTATGGATCACGACGGCATCAGCAAAGCTACCGCGAACCGATGCCTGGCCTGTCTGAAAACCGTCTTCAAGATGGCCGTCCGCTGGGGAATGGTGGCTCACAATCCAGCGGCCAGCGTCAGGATGCTCAAGGAAGATCCCAAGATTCCTCAGGCTTTGTCCGAAAAGGAAGTAGAGTTGCTTCTCGAAAAGCTTCCAGAGTATGCTCGTGTAGTTGTCCTTGTCGCCGTTGAGACCGGGATGAGAGCGTCTGAGCTTTTCGGGCTTCAGTGGCCCGATATCGATTTTGAGAAGAGACGGATCACCGTCCGCTATCACAAGGGATATGAGTTCAGGGTAATTCCTATGACGAATCTGGTCCACGATACGCTTGTGGAACAGCGCAAAAAGGGGGTGATACCGTATGTGTTGCCAGGTCCTGAAGGGAAGCAGCTGGCCAGCATCAAAGGGATACTGTGGCGGAAGGGCGAGAAAGCCGGGATGGGTCGTGTCCACATGCACATGTTCCGTCATACCTTCGCCACCCGACTCCGGGAGCGTGGTGTCCCTCTCGACCGGATCAAGGAGTTGCTCGGTCATAAGACGATGGTGATGACATTGCGCTACGCGAAGGCTTCGCCGACCCAGCTTGAGGAGGCGATTGAGGCGTTAAATCATCCTCAGACTCAGAGAAGCGACGATCTACCCATCGGACAAGAAAAGATCAGCTTCTGATCGCTGGATGCTGTTTTACTATCTCCAAGGGGATTATCAAGGCCAGTCCAGAAATGGATTGGCCTTTTTTTGAGCTTGATGGCCGGTGATTCTGTTGTGTACCTTCAGGTCGGAATGTCTGCGACATCTCGTTGATTCTTGAGAGAGGATTGTACTCAATGGCTTATTGTCGTGATGGTATTAAGATGACCATTTTCGGGTGTGTTCTTCTCCTTCTCACTCTTCTTCTGCCAAACTCCTCCTACTCCCACAATGGAGCGGTGGCGATTGCTGTGCCGGTAGAGGGCATCGTTGTCGATGGGGATTTATCTGACTGGCCAAAGGGGATGAGAGAGTATGAGATTGAGTTGCCTGAGAGTGGGGTTGCGCCAAAGGATTCAGTCGACTACAAAGGATCATTTCGTATTGGATACAATGAAAAAGAGAATGCGCTGTACGTAGCAGTTGAGGTGCAGGACGAATCCGTTGTTGTAAGAGAAAGTAAAGATACGTGGGATGTCATGGAGGAGTGGAATACCCAGGATGGATGTGAGATATACCTGAAAATAGGTTCCTTACTGGGAAAATACTACATCTTCGGTGATTATCGTGGTGCTTCCCAACCATTCGTGTTGGACGATGTAGTAATGGGGGTTCAGCGGGGAGAAGGTACGCATCGTTATGAATGTCGGATCAAAAAAACGGACTGGTCTCTCCATTCGAATCAAGTGTTAGGTGTTGATGTAGTCGTTGAAGATAAGGATGCAGACGGTTCATTCTCGTGGATGGCATGGGGACCTGAACCTGGCAAAGTTACATCTGATAAGATTGGCTTGGTAGTATTGGTTTCAGGGACAGACATAGGAACACTCAAAGGCAAGATCAAATGGGAAGATATGGAAGAAGGGTTGAGACTGGGGAAGGTGCGCATTCAGTCGCTGGCATCAGAAGAATTGTGGGTAGAGGTGAAGACGGATTCACAGGGAGTGTATGAAGTAGATTTGCCCGTAGGAGAGTATCGAGTAGAGGCTGGATATAGAGACCGCAGTACGGAGAGTGTGGAAGTACAGATTGAGAGAGAGAAAACAACCATAGTTAAGAAAGGAGTTTGGTTTGCAGATCCCCCTCTGGGAGCAATCATAGAGATAGAAAGCGGACGAACTGTAAAGTCTGGTGTTGGTTTTCGAAAAGGGAATTGGCATAATTTTAATGTTTCTGATGGACTTCAGCATTCCGCTGTGACTAAAATGATGCAAGACAAGAATGGCAATCTGTGGATGGCAACATGGAGTGGTGTATGTCGTTTTGATGGAATACAGTTTACCGGTTTCACAGAGGACGATGGTTTGCCCAATAAGTCGGTTCAAGCTATGCTCGAAGATGATGAGGGTAACCTTTGGTTTGGTTCATTAAATGGAGTCTTGCGATACAATGGAGAGCATTGGGTCCACTACACTACCGAAGACGGACTGGCGGACAACACGGTCTGGGCGATGTACGAAGACCGCGAAGGATATATCTGGTTCGGAACAAATGCAGGGCTAAATCGGTATGATGGAACCCAATTCCAGACTCCCATTTCCCAAGCGAATGGCTCGATATTCTCAATTTTTGAAGATCATGAAGGAAACCTCTGGTTCGGCACTACTGAGGGTATTTCCCGTTATAACGGTCATGAAGTCAGAAGTTATACTATCCATAAGGGATTCATTCGGGACCGAATAATAAACTGCATGATCGAAGATCGCAAAAACAATATGTGGATCGGTACTAATAAAGGGGCAAGTCGGTATGATGGAGAAGTTTTTACACATTACGCTGGCGCTGCTGTACAGGATATTCATGAAGACAGGATGGGAAATATCTGGTTTGCTACAGATAATGGCGTATCTCGTTTTGATGGGGAAAAATTCGAGTATTTTTCACCCCAAGATGGTTTAGCTCATGCGCGAGTTGAGGGTATTGAAGAAGATCGAGAGGGGAATATTTGGTTTTGTACACAAGGTGGAGGAATAAGTCGGTATGATGGGAATCAACTTGCTTTCTACACCGAAGATGATGGTCTAGGTGACAATGTAGTGCTCTCACTTTTGGAAGATAGCAAGGGTTTTTTGTGGTTTGGCACGGAAGGTGGAGTAAGTAGATTTGATGGACACCAGTTCAGAAATTTCACAACCGAAAATGGTCTTGTTAATAATTCGGTCAACTCAATTGAGGAAGATGATGAAGGGCGTCTTTGGTTTGGCACTGAACGAGGAGTGAGTCGATTCGATGGAAAACAGTTTTTCAATTTGGCAACGGAAAATAGATTGGCTGGGGATCAGATATCGTGTGTTCTGAAGGACAGAAATGATCATATGTGGTTTGGGACATTGAAATATGGAGCAATTCGATATGATGGCACGCAATTCATCTATTTCAGTACGGAAGTTGATTTAGGGCAGCACAATTATATTCTTTCCCTTTACGAGGATCGAGAAGGAAACATTTGGATTGGCACAGACCAGGGAGGCTTAACTCGCTACGATGGGAAGGAATACCGGACGTTCACTACGTCGGATGGACTGGCTCAGAATGCGGCATGGAGCATATTGGAGGACACCAAAGGAAAATTGTGGATTGGGACTGGGGGAGAAGGGGTAAGTCGATATGACGGCAAAAATTTCTATACATTCAACCCCCGAAATGGCTTTGTGCTCAATAGTGTTCGCTCCATGATAGAAGATAGCAGGGGACATATATGGTTTGGTGGATGGGGTGAGGGTGTGACCCGGTACGACAATCTTGTATTTCAGAATATACTCCCCACGGATGGGTTACCAAGCGGCACTGTCTTTGATATGCTACAAGATCGAAATGGTAATATTTGGCTTGCAACTGAGAGAGGGGCAGTATGCTACCGTCCGGGAAAAACTCCTCCTCTCATTCATCTTAAAGATGTAGTGACTGATCGTCGAAATGGACCGGTAAATTCAATAAGCGCTCCATCATCTGATCAGCTAATCGCCATTGAGTTTTATGGTATTTCTTTCGGCACTCGCCTGGGTCAAATAGTCTATGTATATCGATTACAGGGGTACCAAGAAGAATGGCGTCAGACAAAAGATACACGCGTGGAGTACACGGATCTTCCTATTGGCGAATACACCTTCGAAGTCAAAGCCGTGGATCGTGATCTAAACTATTCTGAAGAATCTGCTACAGTGAAAGTAACTGTTCATCCTCCCTACGGTCAGATAGCCCTCTGGAGTGGTCTTGGACTTTCCTTATTGGGATTGGTCTTGGCCTCAGGGTACGGTATTAGGCGTCAACGAGAAAGAAATCGAGCGCAGAATGAACGTCTTGAACTACAAGAGAAACTGAACCAAGAGCTCGAAGAAGAACTTCAGACCGCTCACGACATGCAAATGGGTTTGATGCCCACTCAATCCCCAATTATTGAAGGCTTCGATATCACTGGGCGCTGTATTCCTGCAACCCATGTCGGAGGCGATTTCTTTCAGTATTTCTCCATCTCAGATAACCGGATAGCCATTTCTCTGGCAGATGTCACCGGCCATGCGATGGAAGCCGCCGTTCCAGTTATGATGTTCAGCGGAGTGTTGGAGAGTGAGATCAAACATGGGGAGGGCTTGGGTGATCTTTTCGCCAGCCTGAACCAGACGCTCTTCAAAACGTTGGACAAGCGTACCTTCGTTTGTTTTACGATGGGAGACCTGGATACGGAAACGCGCATCTTGCGGCTTTCCAATGGGGGATGCCCTTATCCATATCATTATAAAGCAGACTCAGGCGAGATATCTGAGCTTCAGGTTGATGCCTACCCTCTCGGAGTACGTGCCGAGGCATCTTACCCAGTAATAGAAGCCCAATTGGAACCAGGGGATCGCATTGTATTCTGTTCAGATGGGATTATTGAAGCAGAGAATTTAGAGGAAGAGATGTTCGGGTTTGAGAGAACTGCGGAGACGATCAGGAAGGGATGCCAGCAAGATCTCTCAGCGCCCCAGCTTCTCGATCATCTCATCTCTGAAGTGAAATCCTTTACAGGAAACACTCCTCAAGGAGATGATCAGACGGTCGTAGTTCTGGGGGTTGAGGCTTAGGTTTTTGCGGCGGAGGATTTTGTGCCAATTTTGTGTCAAGCGAATGTCAGATGTGCGGATTACGCTGGATAGATGTGAACAGATAGGGAAACGTAATATATTGCGGGACAATGGGATGTGTTAAAAGGTGTTGTTTTTATTGGGAGTTATAAACGCGCCAAATAAGACTTAAAATCCCTTGGCCGCAAGGTCGTACGGGTTCGAGCCCCGTCCCCGGCACCAGTTGCAGGACAAGGACTTACGCCGATTCTGGAGAGTTGGTGTAAGTCCTTTTTTTGTGTTTTAATTTATGGGTCTCGCAAAAGTCTCCATTAAATTCCCCCCAGCTCTTCCTCTCCCTGCTCCTAATCGGTCAGCACCAGGTTGATTAGGCTCGACACCCACTCCCTCAGGAGCTCCAGCTCCTGCGGTAGTGACATCCCCTCCCTCTCCGCTATCCGCACGATCTCCCGGTGCAGAAACGCCGGCGCCCGTAGCGCCAGGAGCAGGAACGCGCTCTCCCCCTCTTGTGACAGGCCCGGCAGAAGATCCTCTTCCGTGACCACTACGTGTTCCACCAACTGCAGGAGCGGCGATCCCATCCTTTTGTCCACTGGATGACGGAACAGCTGGTACAGTACCTTTGTCGCCTGTTTGTTCCAATCGGGCATACGTGTCCTTCTGTGCCAGGCGCTTCAGATAATCCTGATTCACCCTACCGATGCTGCAATCAAAGTGGCGGATTCAATTTTGAAGTGCAATCGCCGCAAGTGTCTGTTTTCTGACGATCTTCCATGTTCTGGGCGAGAAGGCCGCCAGAAAACAGGTGAAATCAATGGGTTACGTTGAGCGAGCTTTGCGTAAATCCTTGTTTCTCACGCCCAAGGGAAATTGTACTTCATAGTTGAATCTAAGCTTTGGAAAAACGAACGTAAATTCGCACTATATCTAAGACCGTAACCTGGGAAAGAACTCCTCTATCCCCTTGATGGAGGCCACACCCAGATATATCATTGTTTCGTGGAGCTGATTCTTTTGCGCATATTTCGCACCTGATCCTCACAGAGAGGAAGTTCTTGAACACCCTACTACCCGGTACCCAGGTTGTCGCTCGTGGTCTCCAGTGGGAGATCGTGCATATCGAACCCGCCGGCCAACAGCAACGGTTCAGGCTACGTGCTTTGCAGGGCGATCTCCGCGGCACAGAGTTTGATCTGCTCCATCCCTTTGAGCCCATCGAACCGATGGTCAGCCAGTTGCAGCCTGAAAAGGCCGGCCACCTCAAGCCCTGGTTGTTGTATCACCAAGCATTCTTGCTGGAGCAGGCCCTGGGCGCCCGTGCGCTGTTGGCCGTGCAGCCCGGTCGTCTACGGATCGACCCCTATCAACTCGTCCCTGTCATGCGAGCGCTGCGCATGAGCCGACCGCGTCTGCTACTGGCCGACGGTGTTGGCCTGGGTAAGACTATCCAGGCTGGCCTGGTGCTTTCCGAATTGATCGCCAGGCGTCGAGCCCATCGCATTCTCATCGTCTCTCCCGCCGGGCCTCTGCTCAACCAGTGGCATCAGGAGATGCGCACCCGCTTCGGTCTGCGCTTCCAGGTCATCAAAGACTGGGCCACGCTGCAGGAGGCGCGGAGATCACTGATCCTGGGAGCCAATCCGTTCGACCATACAGGGCTGTGCCTCACCTCTATCGACTTTGCCAAGCAGGAGAAGGTACTCCAGGATCTGGAGCGGACGACCTGGGATGTGGTAGTCATCGACGAGGCGCACCATTGTGTGCGGATGGGGCAGGTGGGGGACAGTGAAGATTCGCGACGACGGCGATTGGCTGAGGTGTTGGCCCGCCAAGCCGATGGGCTGCTTTTACTAACGGCCACCCCGCATGATGGGTACGATCCTCACTTTGCTTCAGTGGTAGAGCTACTCGATCCCAGTCTGGTTGACGGTCGGGGCAGCCTGCGCGGCGAAACCTATCAGCGCCATGTCATCCGGCGGCTCAAAAAGCACATCAGAGATCCCAAAACGGGGGAGGAAATCTTCCAGAAGCGGGAGGTGACCCCGTGCCAGGTGAACTTTTCGCGAGAATCCCACCCCCAGTATGCCGCTTTTCAGGAGGCGCTCATCGCCCTGGTAGCCCCACGTCTGCGCAGTGCCGTCCACCAGCGGCGCTATGGGGATGTGTTGGCGTTCGTATCGCTGCTCAAGCGCTCGGTATCCACGGTGCGAGCATGCCGCAATACGCTCCAGGTGATCGCCGATCGCCACGCCGAGTTGATGCAGGTTGGTGCTGAGGAGCAAGAGAGCCGACGCCAGCGACTGCGGACCTTACGTGACTACCAACGGCGACTGCAGCGATATGGGGCGCTTCCCTTTGAAGAGGAGCAGGACCAGGCCGCCCTGGAGGCCGAAGACATGGCCGCCGAAATCTTCAGCCAGGGGGCCGATGACCTGGTTGAGCAGCTCAAAACCTCGCAGCGGGTGGTGCGCCGAGGCCGGGACCAGCTCAGGCGGGTAGAGGAGATCCATCAGGCGCTGGGTGAGTTGGTGGCGATGGCCGAAGCAGCTCTGAGTGAAGACCCCAAACTGGCGGCGATTGTCGAGGAAGTCCAAGCGATTCGGCAGGAAGAACCCCGCGCGAACATCCTGATCTACACCGAATACATCGACAGTCAGCTGGCGATCGTTGAATGCCTGGAGAAAGCACGGGAAGAAGCGCATCTCACGGGTGAAGTGCTGACTATCAGCGGCCCCGATCCTGATCCAGTGCGGATCGCGGTGACTGAACGGTTCAGCGTCGAGGATGATCTCATCCTGGTGAGCACGGATGCCACAGCCGAAGGGTTGAACCTCCACCAACGATGCCACTTCCTCATCCACGGGGAATTGCCCTTCAACCCGAACCGTTTGGAACAGCGCAACGGCCGCATCGACCGCTATGGGCAGAAATATCCGCCTCGGGTACGCTATCTGTACCTGACGGGTACCTTCGAGGAGCGGCTGCTGTTGCGCCTGATCGCCAAATATGAACGACAACGGGCGCGGCTGACCTTTGTCCCAGACACATTGGGAGTGGCCACCTCAAATCAGCTCAATAGCACCGTGCGCCTGCTGGAAGGTCTGGCGGAAGAAGAGCACTCGCTGTTCAAGCGGGCGCCACGAGAGATTGAATTTGGCCAAGAGGAGGAAGAGGACACAGACAATCCGGCTTATCAGGAGCTGCTCCAGGAAGTGGAACGGGCCATCACCGGCTTCGAACGGGCAGCCAAGACCCATGCCTGGATGGGGGACGCCGGTCTGAATGCGGAAAATCAGCTCATTGAAGACGCTACCCAGGCGCGAGCGACGGGTGGCAAATTGAGTGCGGTGGACCTACTGGCGTTTGTTGGGGAAGCGGTTGAGAGCGAGATGGGCCAGGTAGTATCCCACGAAGATGGCACGATCACATTGCATCTACCGCCGGCGTGGACCTTTGGACTGGAGGACGTACCCGGCTATGATGCGGAAGCCCGAATCTTGCACATCACCTCGGACATCGAGCAACTCAGGGATGATGATGGTCGGTCCCTGGGCTATATCGGACGGGCGCATCCTATCGTGCGACGGGCTCTGGATCGGGTGCGCAATGTCCAGTTCGGCCTGTCCGACGACTATATGGATAGGCGGGTGACAGTGGCGCGTGCGGATGGAACAGAACCCGTATTGCTCTTCACCTTCTTGGTGGGGGTGGACAGTGGCGCAGGGCGGACCTACGAGCGCGTGCTGGCCGTACGGGTGGGCAAAGAAGGGGAACCCCAGGTGCTCTCTGATCCTGGGGATTGGACTGCTTTGGGGGACCGGGATCGAGCGGTGGCTCCGGGGGGTGTCTGGGAAGCACACTTCGCCGATTGGGGAATGGCAAGGCAAGAGGTAGCCCGTGAGGCAGCTCAGGAGCACTTCAGTGAGCTGGCTGAGGAGTTCAGAGACCAGTACCTCCGCGAGCGTACAGCGGAACGGCAGCGCGTTGAGCAGTGGCTGGTGGGGCGCACCGGGGAGTTGTGTGGGCCGGTGCAACCCGAGCAGGTGGATCTCTTCCAGGAAGAGACGGAGACGCTACGCCGTTGGATGGTGCTCGAAGAGCCCACCGAACGGTTGGCGGCTTTTGCCAATGATGGTCGCAATCCACCCGCCCGACGTCGAGAGGGTGAAGGAGTCTTATCATTGTACAACGCACGGGTGGCCGATTTGGAGCGGAGAATGAGCTTGGAGGTAACGGAGCCGATCCCGTTGGGGTTGCTGATGCTGGTTCCTGGGGAAGGAGGTGTGTGATATGGCGATTGACTTGCGTGACGTCAGCTTCTTTGGTCCGGCTCTGCCCGAACCTTTTGTGAAATACCAGCTTGAAGCCCTGCTTAACAAGAAGAAGCTCCTGCCTAAAGCCACAGGCCAGGAGGGCAAGGAACTGCAGGCGCGGTGGGAGGTGTATCGTCGCAAGTTGCGCTTACTGGGCGATCAGGGGGGGGACCGTCGGGTGTGCAACCACGTCATTGAACCATTGGTTGAACGGTTGGGATACGACAGCCTGAGTCGTCAGGAAGAGGTCGGGACGCGCGAGGGCATGGAAGATGGGGGATGGCTGCTCCAGAATGGCAAAATAGGGCTGCGGGCCTGGAGCGTAGATGTAGGCACGGATTTGGACGCCCCAAGCCGGCGCGGAAGGGCCTATCGCTTCAGCCCCAGTCGAATGGCCCAGCGGGTGCTGATGGCCAAAGGGGAGCGCGTCGGCTTACTCACCGACGGCGAAGAGCTTCGTCTGCTGGTCTGCGATCCGGCCCGACCCGATAGCCATATTGCCATACGGCTGGATCGTGCGGGGGGTTGGCGTGTTGCCCGGCAAGTGCCCGATTCTTATCGGCTGTTGCTATCCCTGGCACAACCCGAGGGGGTGGCAGAGATTCCAGCCCTGACCGACGAGGCAAGGCTGGCCCAGGCCACGGTCACGCAGAAACTCAGGCAGCAGGCGCGCAGTGCGGTGGAGGACTTCATCCAGGAGGTGCTGGACCACCCACTCAATGCCGACGTCCGGGCTGAATGGGAGGATACTGAAGAGATCGCCCGAGGGCTGTGGCAGGAAGGGTTGTTCCTGATCTATCGGCTGCTGTTCGTCTTCAAGCTGGAATCGTCGGCTGATCCGGCCCGAGCCTTCTCCTTTGCAGCGACCAGCCTGTGGCGGAATACCTATTCCCCTAATACGGCCCTGGCGCCCATTGCACGACAGGTGCTCGATGAGGGGGCGGATAGTGGGGGTATGTTGGAGGGAGGGTTGCGGGCGTTGTTCCGGCTCTTTGCCGAGGGACTGACCTCCAGCGAATTGAAGGTCAATGCTCTGGGCGGGATGCTCTTTGGGAAGGACTCGACACCGCTCCTGGATGGCCTCTACTGGGGAGAGCAATCGGTGGCAAAATTGCTGGATCGATTGCTGTGGACGCCTGCGGGTGGCAAAATCGAGAGAGAACGTGTCCACTACGGAACCCTGGATGTTGAGGATTTGGGGCGGGTGTACGAGGCTCTACTGGAATTAGAACCAGGGTTCACAATCGAACCCATGTGCCGGTTGAGGAGAGCGAAGCTGGAGGTGGTCGTGCCGGCATCCCAAGGAGAGGCATACAGAGAGGAGAAGAAGGGTAAGGGTAAGACAAAAGTGGAGTGGATTGAGGCTATTCCTGAGGGACGCTTCTTTCTGCGTGTGGGATTAGGGCGGAAGGCCAGTGGTTCATACTACACGCCGCATGCTTTTGTTCGCTTCCTGGTGGAAGAGACACTTGGGCCACAGATAACGGAGCGCAGCCCAGCTGACAATCCGCAGCCGGGAGAAATACTGAAGCTTAAATTACTGGACCCGGCGATGGGCAGCGGGCATTTCCTGGTAGAGGCATGCCGCTATCTGGGCCACGCACTCTATGAAGCCTGCCGTCTGTGCGATGAGAGAGCCCTTGAAATAGAGGAACAAGCGGGAAAAACGGCTGGGAATGAAGAGCCACTGGAACGAGCCTTTGAGCTGAGGAAACGGGTGGCAGACCTGCCTGATCCCGAGGATGAGTTAGTGGCCTATCTGCCCAGCCGGGTGCTGGAAGGAGAGGAGGGGGGCCTGTCGCAGAGCAAAGCGGAGGCTCTGTGTCGTAGGTTAGTTGCTGTACACTGTCTATATGGAGTGGATAAGAACTCGCTGGCGGTTGAGTTAGCAAAAGTGTCGTTATGGCTTGAATCTTATGCCGAGGGGCTGCCGTTGACGTTTCTGGATCATCGGCTTATTCGCGGAGATTCTCTAACCGGACCATTCTTTGAGGATCTGCTAACATTTCCGGTCAGTGGGGAACCGATCGATGACCTTTTCGCGCAGCAAATTAATGAGCGTCTAAGAAAAACACTGGGCGAGGCTCTGGCGCACGTGAATGACCTGGAAGCCAGTGTTGGTAAGGACGTAGCCGATTTGGAGCAGAAGCATACGGCTAAAAAGCGACTGGATGAAGCGCTGTCGCCATTCCGAATGCTGGCAGCAGTTTGGAGCGGTTGTGTGATGTTGGGTGATAGAGGATCTGATTTGGCGTACAGGAATTTGGTAACAACTGTAGCAGATCAGGAAAATATTGATATACACAAATCCTTGCAACCAGCATTGCAGCAGATGTCTGACCTTGGAGGTCAGAATTTGGCCTATGACTTGGTTTTTCCCGAAGTGTTCCGCCTTGAAGGAAGTCCTGAGAGAAATGCAGGCTTCGATTCGATTCTTGGCAACCCACCCTGGGATCGGATCGAGATCGATCCGAAGCAATTTTTTGGGAATTTCGATTTTAGGGTAATCGAGGCGCCCAATGATTCTATCCGCAAGGAGCTTATAGCCAAACTTGAAGCCAATGTAACAATTGCTTCCAGGTGGAGTGAAATCTGCGGAATGATTGACGGAGAGGAACGAATCCACGATCGCCTTTTTTCTCATCAAAGCATCGCCGTCGCCGGGAAAAAAACTCTGGGACGCCCAGATACATATCGGCTTTTCGTCGAACGCTGGTATCAACTGGCTAAGGATGACTGCGGATACACGGGATGGATTGTCCCAAGTAGCTTTCACTCCAATGAAGGAGCTGCAGGTGTCCGGAAACTCTATTTGGATAATACAAATCTTGTCTGCTGCTATTCATTCGAGAACTTGAAGCGGCTATTTGACATTGATTCCAGGCAAAAATTTGCAGTTGCTGTTGCAAAGAAATCGGCATTGGGGACTTCTTCTCTTCGAGCAGCATTCTATCTATTAAATCCAGAATGGCTTTTTGCAGAAGATAAGGAGGATAGACAGTTAGTTATAGTAAGGAAAGACCTTCATAGGCTCAGCGGAGCCCATGAAGCCTTTGTTGAAGCTCGCTCCAATATGGATCTTAGTCTGATTGTTGCACAATCTAACTCAAAGGCCACCGACTGGGGAGATTGGCTTGTTGAATTAGGGATTTCTACCGCTTTTGGTGTAGAGTTACATCGGAATCCTGCTTTTGCCCATGTCCTATCTGAGTCAGTAGACACGGCCGCTCGTTTCCAGATATGCCAGGAAGAGGGGTGGCATCGTTTGCCCTTGCATGCAGGGAAGACGATCTCTCAGTATACGGATATGTTTAGTTCCGTTCCCGAGAACTTTGTCTCGACCCGTGAAGCTTTCTCAACCAGACACTGGAAAAGAAGTGTACAGGGTTACCGATTAGCCTTTCGTATGAAAGCTGCATCAACAAATGAACGTACGATGATTGCTGCGATGCTAACACCAGGGTTTGTCTGTGAACAAACTCTTGCTGTCGAAACAGATCCGATGAAACGTCCGAATATGAATGCGCTGATTACTCTTGGTTTTGCGAATAGCTATCCATTTGATTGGCAAGTCAGGCAACGAGTCACGACAAGCTTGAGCAATTACATATTGGCAGCAATACCTATCCCCAATATCCAACAGACCTCAACTTTCATTTTCCATAGCACTCTTCGTCTTACCTGCAACCATGAGGGTTATTCCTTCCTATGGAATGAGCAACTCGGAAACGAATGGCGCGAACTTACCCCGAAACACGCCTGGCCAGTACTCGACGGGGATGACGCTCGATGGCAGGTACGCGCCCAGATTGACGCGGTAGTTGCCGATAGGTATGGACTGGACCGCAGACAGTACGAGCACATCCTTTCTACCTTCAGCCACAGGAGCTATCCCCAGGCCCCGGAACTGTGCCTTGCCGCTTATGATCAACTACACCCTCTGGTTGCATAAAAACGGCGGAAAATCAGCCGTGTTCTGCCACATTGTCACTTGCGGTGCCTCTGGAAAATGGGGATCTATGGTGTTGACGAAGACACCGGAAACCCACCTCCAGGAGG
>Ga0233430_1002299_pt1 | contig 22569 bp, 21 predicted proteins | sample SI_118_April2016_2_FD_179883 | JGI IMG/M metagenome (GOLD analysis project Ga0233430, IMG submission 179883) | Seawater microbial communities from Saanich Inlet, British Columbia, Canada - SI_118_April2016_150_MG | ecosystem: Environmental > Aquatic > Marine > Inlet | place: Canada: British... | reverse complement strand
ATGAGAATCCCAACAGAGCATCTGCAAATGAAATAGCAAAACTTGAAATCCTTTTGCTTAATCAATCCAGGCAGGCCATGAGAGTGCTTACCATGACCCATACGGACTCTATTTTACGTTCGGGTATGTTTTTACTTAGTGAGTATTTCGATGCAGTCTGCGGATTCTATTCTCCAGTAAAATTTTTGGCAAAAGGGCTGCTCCTCAGGCATGATTACGAAGAGATCAATGAGCGGCAGAATGACACCATAAGAAAAAATCAAGTAGCTGCCAGAAAACGGGAGACAAAGATCATCAAGGTAGCGACCCAACTGGGTTTGCACCCTCAAGCCCCCTTGCTCAATCCTGAGGTATGGTCAGCCCAGTGTCCTGGTACTGGCCACCAGCTGTATATCAATGCATCAACGGATGTGTTTGGCTGCGGGTATTGCGGAGTGAAGGGAAATCATGAAAAGTTACAAGAGTTTGTTAAAAGTCGGAAGAGTTAAGTGGTATTGATTTTTCCTGTTGTGGAGATCACCTTGGTGTAACTTTGTACATATGCGATCAGATAAGCCAGGAAATATTGAAGAGGCAGTGTTAATTGTTCTTTCAGAAATGTCATCTGAACAAGAAAAGCATCTTAGACAGGTTCCAGAAGAAGATATAATTAACGAACATTTCGGGTTCTCGCTTTGGGTCCGAAACCTACTTGGTCATTGGGTTCCTCCGATGGACGGAGTTGAATACACTTCACATCCTGATGATATCTCGGGAGATATCACTCGAATTGTATGGAAGAAACTCCGGCAGGGGCATTAATTCAAAGTTGTCTGATGAGAAATGACTTTTGCTCCAATTTGAACGGTTCGATGGTATCTGGGTCAGCAATATGGAGGGTTTTCAGATGAGAACGATCAGCGAGAAAATGAGTGACTTACTTAAAGGGCTTGATGAATTAGGCTATGGAGAAGAATACAATCAAGCCGACAATTTTGATAAATTTATTGAACTTATGACTTTGCGTAAGGAGATCTTTGGAGAGTTTGTCTGGAATCCTGGAAGAGTTATCAAGGCCGATAATTCAGAACACGCTGAACATATTCGATCGATGTTGTCGAAATTCTGGCTTTCATTAGCGGAAGAAGAGAAAATTTTTGATGAAATGCTATCGGGGGGATTCGATGGTATACTCGCAAATATTATAGGTGAATATGTCGAAAGGTTAAAAATGGTCAAGCCTATGGTTGTTTGCATATCCCCAGGGGATTATCATTTTGATTCATTTTATAGTGAAGCCATAAATGCATGGCTTTCTGGTGCTGGTAGAGCAGCAGTTGGGTTGTGCGGTTCAATCCTTGAAGAAGTACTTTTTACGGAGTTGTCGAAAATTGATCGAGAGATCGCACTGACATTTAACGTTAAAGGAAATTCTATCGCAAGTATTCAATCTCTTACGCTCGATAAACTAATTACTCTGGCGAAAAAGAAAGGATTAATCTCTAATCAAGATGCAGATATAGCACATTCAATAAGACTATTAAGGAATGATATTCTGCACGAAATGAAAGGGACCGATGACCAAGAAACTCTGGAAGCGCTCGATAATACGAGGAAGGTTATTGAGGCAGTTCTGTCAGGCTCGAATTACTATTGATTTACATTCGATATCGTCAGGTCGCGTAAAATCTTTGAAAAATCTCGAAGGTTTCTAAACTTTTCAACGAATCTGACCCAAATATTTGTCGATGAACAAAAAAACAAGAAGGATTATTCAATTATGAATGACCAACAGTCTGAACCTATCAAAGAAAAAGATGAGCTAAAAGAATTCAGGGAAAAAATAAAAAACATCATCTGGACGGGGCTTGGTAAATATCTGCCCCCACAAACAGAAATAACTATTAAAACAAAGTACGGGCAAGAGGATAAAAAGGATAGACCGGAGGCTGAACTAAAACTATCCATTCTGGAACAGAAAGGGAAGTGGATAAAATTCAAATTTACTGATGGTCCGAGTATAAAATGTGGTGTCACTCCGACGGGGAATCTCGAAACCATAGATTTACATTATAATTGGCAGATGGGATCACCTGATGCCCTAGGAAACAACATATCTGATGGATTTCAAATCAGATATTCACATGCTGATACCGTCTACAAGTACATAGATGGAGAATCAGAAGATTCAGAATTGGAACCTGACCCTGAAATTAGAAAAATAATTAATCTAGGCGGCGAGATAAAATACCTGGCTGATGCGTGGTTTCCGTCACAGAAGGATTTGAAGGATTTAAAGGATTTAAGGATTAATATTAATGGCCGGTCGAGTGATTTTTCAAAAGCTTTAAAAGAGCATTGGATCAAGTTCGAAGACGGAGTCTGGAAAACCAATCCACCTGAATTATTACATAATGTGGAGCCAGACCCAAAGGCATGGGCTGCATTCGTTTTCACAACCATGCTTCGTACAATAATCATCAAGGCTTCCTTCTTGGGTGAAAATGATCCTAGTAATGACAAAAATAAGGAGCAAAGACTTGGTCTCCCTCATTACTCAGAATATACACCTACGCGACCGGTAAATTTAGATACGTCGGCATGTAAAAATGCGCTTGAAGCCAAAGGGCTCTACTTTCCATGGCATATCATCGAAGCAGCCTGTTCATCCTTAAATGCCGGGAAACACGTTATATTTACTGGACCTCCGGGATGTGGTAAATCTGAGCTGGCACTTCATCTTGCCGAACAAGACGGGAAATCAGTTTTACCTGTCACTGCCTCACCCGCCTGGTCAACCAGTGAATTGATTGGCCGGTATATGCCATCGACAAAAAATAAGAGTGCGAAATATCTTGAATTTGAACCGGGCTTTTTCTTGCGCGCCATCGACAACGGAAATCAATGGTTAATTATTGATGAGCTCAATAGGGCTGATATTGATGCCTGTTTCGGTGAACTCTTCAGTGTCCTTGCTGGACAACCTGCTTTCCTACCGTTTAAAGAAAGTGTTAATGAGGGTGATTTGGATGAAAAACCCATTCTAATTTTACCTGCGAAACTTGATGAGAGCCAAAAAAAGCAATTTGATGATGCTTCTGATCAATATAAGAAATATCCTGTCGGTGCCGATTTCAGGATCATTGGCACTATGAACGATGCAGACGCTTCAAGGTTACATCAACTCTCCTTCGCATTCCAGCGACGATTTAATATCATCAGAGTAGATGCACCAAATGCAGAGACCATGAAGGATATAATTGAGAAAAAACTCAATAAAGCCAAAGAAGATGTTAGAACGTCACATACTCGACAATTTTATCACAATTTTAAGGGTAAAAACAAGCAGAAAGACGGTGAATTAGGAGATGGGCATTATAGATACTTGAAAACCCAATTGGAAAATCTATTCGCAAACGAGTCCGAAGATTTAATTCAAGAAAGATTCGTTGGTGTTGCCCAGGTTGGTGATATAATAAATTTTGTTATTGAGGGGATTTCAGTAAAGGCCGAATCTATAACCTCAATGAAAAAGTTAATTATAGGAATATCTAAGGACCTTGAAAGTTTAATCAATTCATATATAGCTATCGGCGTTGTGATGAATGTATTTCCACAGCTCACAGCCCTGATAGATCGCCCTAATCAATTGCAAGCTGCTCTTAGAATAATATCTGGAACATTTAAGAATAAGAATGTGAATATAGACATGTATCGCATTGGAGAAATTGAGCAACACAAGGATGGTAAAGAAGGGAAAGGACAAGGAATAACGGTTGAAGCAACTGGACGCACGATTAATCAATATCTAAAGGATGAACTAGAGCGCCGACTCCAAAATAGCGGAATCAACGAAGAGGTATTTGATATTTTCGAGAAGGAAACATCCGATGACTGAAACATCTACGGATGAAAAACTGTCTCCCATTGTAAGTGCATTTGTTAATCAGGTTCAATGGCTGGCTGACAAATACAAGCCGAGCAAAGGCGATGTCCTTTCCTGGTTAGCTACTCGGCTTAAAGGTGAATTTCGCGAGGAAGTGCAACGATTGCTACTGATCGACCATCCTCTACGAAAAAATACTGAAAAGCTTTTAATCGAGTTTCTGCAAAATGTATCACTATCGCCCGCTGTATTAGTTAAAAGTTCTGACACTATTGGTAGACAGACCAATTGGGCCAGAACTTTTTCAGATGCGATTTCCGATCGCCCTACAAAGTACTGGAACCAGGAAAAAGTGCTGCGGTATGAACCAGATGTTATTGGAGCACTAAAGGCTATTGGACAACGATGGCTTGACGAGCTTAATGAAGCCATTCCTGAGGAAAGATTCAATTCAAGAATTGAACGCTTAAGTGCATGCCTGAAATTTGCCGGGAAATATCCCGGCAGGAGCAATATGTACGATGCAAATATCCGATATAAACTGAGCTGTATCCCCAAAGGTGAAAAACTTGCGCGCAATCTCACCCGTCTCAATCATTTGATGCGGCAGAAAATAAACGATGATGAAAAATATGATGAAATCGAGCGTATAGGCGAAATTTTTAATGACCATTTCAAAGGCTTAAAACCTGAAAACGCTGATAATCTTCTTGAAGTTATTGCTACCCTCAGTGTGGGATTCGCTCTAGTGAAGTTAGGATGGAATTTTGAAACAGAGGCTTATAATCTGGCCTTGAAGGAAAAGGGGGAACTGAATCTTAGAAATGAAGAACTAGGACTTACCTGCAGAATCTACAAGGGAAAACCCGACGGCCAAACAGACAGAGCAATTGAAATCCGCCGGTCGGTGCTCGGAATTGAAGCCCGGGGTCTCCAACCAGATATTTTGATCGAATTCAAGAGCTTTAAGAATAATCATTCCGTGACAATAATAGCTGATGCCAAGAATAATTCTACTGGGAATGGTGAGTTCTATGCGCGGACGGGGCTGGATGCAATATACCGCTATTTTGTCGCGTATGGACAGATTGTTGGGCTGAAATTTGAAGATAATAATATTTCTACGAAATATGGTGGACCAGCTGGAATTTTATTTTTGTACCAGATGCCTCATGGAGAAAAAGAAAATCGTAATCAAACCGATGAGACTATCGTTAAAGGGCTTGGATTGAAAGACAATGAATATGGGCTACACAATGAAAAGCTTGAAAACCTCCTTTCCTCAATTATCAAATTATTACCAGAAATCTTTAAATCTGACTGTTATCCTCAGGTAAATGATTAGCTCTCATCCCACGTCTGAGCCATGAGCCTTGTTGCTATAATATGTATGGGGTAACGCGCTCCTAAGTCACCGTCTCACCTACCCAGCTTTCTTAAATAATATCACCCATACCATGTTGCGATAACCTTCTGGGATTTGAGAAATCCTCTCAGAATGAGCGGGTTGATAATATCACCGCCTGTGTGCATCAGAACCATTACTGAAGGTCATCTTGATATATTGATTTGGTTTTCTTGTATTCATTCCACTCATGATCTAGTATCATCAATACAAATGTTAGGACTTCCTTTGAAAATCCCCAGTGAGCGATAATCATAACTTCAAAACACAGGCGGATTCTCTCTGTCATGGGGTTCGTAACGAAATGTACGCCAGGAGAAAAGACCATTGCTCTTAACTCCTCATCTTTAATCTCTTCTGCTACTACAAAAATGAGTTTGTTCAAATCCAATTCACCTAATTCTCTAACATTGTGTTCCATATATTCCTCCTTATGCAATTGCGAAACCGATTGGTGTGCTCTGTTGGGTTGTTCCGCTACCAACTTCGACATGACAGTATTTTATCAAATCTGCCTGCTTCAAAACGCGAGCTTTTCCTTTTCTTGTTGCTGCTTCAGTAGCAGCATTCTCAACAATAATTTTAATCTGTCCACCAGATAGATCGAACTCGTTCGCAATTGACCCAAGGTTGATATCCATTGCGCGTGGGATAGTGGGGGGCAAATGTAGCTCCCAAAGCTCGGTTCTTTCATCTTTCCCAGGCATTGGTAATTCTAGTTTTAAATGAAATCGCCGACTAAAAGCTGAGTCCATATTGTCTTGTAAATTGGTAGTAGCAATCATGACCCCACGCAAACGCTCAAAACCCTCCAGAAAGAGATTCTGCAAACTGTTCTGCATCTGGTCTATGCTGGAGCGAGTTTCATTAAGCCTGGTGGTTAGGAATTGATCCGCTTCATTCAGCAGTAGAACTGGGGGGTTGTCTACCCTTCGAACTATCCGTTCAAACACATTGAATAGACGCCTCACATTCTTTTCACTTTCACCCACCCATTTTGACTGGAGACGGGAGATGTCAGTGACGAGCAACTTTTTTCCTAAATGTTTGGCTATTGCACCCGATGCAAAGGTCTTCCCAGTCCCAGATGGACCATGAAGTAGCATGAGAAGACCTGGCTCCTTTTTCTTTTTCGACGCACCCACCACATCCATGGCACCATTGTATAGCTGCCAATCCTGAAGCACAGCATCAACATTCTCATGGTAGCGTCCTATTGAGGTGACGATAGTCTGCTTCAATTCTGGAGCTAAAATTAAATCATTCATGGTATAATTGGGATCAATCAAGGTGAAGAGGTCGTTGCCCTTCAGTATCTGCGTCAATCGATCATCATCATCAACTGGTGTATCAAGGATAATTTGTTTCATAATATCCGGTGTGGCTCGGACATTACTACCATTACTCATGAGAAACATATTCTCCTGTAGTTCCACAATCCCGTTTTGAACCAAAGGGGCATCTACACTCAAGTATTGTCGATTTCTATAAACCTCATGCTGATCTGAGCTAACCAACTTGACCAGTTCATCAACATCAACGGGGCTACTATCCAGTTCCTCCTTTATCAGATAGGCCAGCATAGTGACTTCATTCTCATCCAGGGAGTATTCCTCCTCTATTTCCTGTAGAGGGAAGACTTCGTCAGTAATACTCAAACGTGATGCGATTCGGTGTTTCCAGTTTATGACTTCAAGCAGATCATTTGCATTTGTCTCATCAAGCTCCTCATCATATTTGATATCCTGGAAATCATAATAATGCAACTCACGTAATTTGTTCGTATAGGCAAACCAATCTGAGAGATAATCTTTATTGGAAACATAGGGCGTTTTGTCTTTTTGATTGACTTCCTCGGGCTCCTCCAGCAATAAATTGATAAAGCTATTGTTAAGAGAGATGTTTTCCTCGAGGAGTGACCGCTTGCTGTATTTGATCCGCTTTATCGGCTCATTAATTGTTACTGCGTGCAAGATTCGTTTCTTGCTGGTATAGAGGATTTGTTTTTCCAGGAGACCAATTATAAGCTCTAGATAATCAATAGCATTAGAGTCATTACCAAGTAGATCATTTATAACCTCAAGCGCGGTGAAGTAGGAACCTTTATCTACAGTAATCTGATGCCATAATCGGGCGACAACCAGCACTTCATTTTCAGATAGCTTATAGTCACTTAAGGATGAATCGGTGGTAATCTCATGAAAACACCTTTTCATCTTTTGGCGTGTTTTAGCGCCCCCTGCACCTGTCAGATGATTGATATCATCGTGGGTATCTAGAAACTCCCCAATTTTTGTAAGTAAATGATGTGGTTTTTTATTGTCTCGCACGTTTCCTCCCTATCGTTATTCATAAGATAGGGTATAAAACGTCAAATTATGTCGCACGCTACTGGTTCTGCAAAGTATTCATGGGTATTTTCGAAGTATTTTTTGATATAATTTGGGCTCAATCAGACTTCCGAAGAACTGAACGATAATATTTGGACTTATTCCGCCCAACCACCATTTCCACACCTGATCACAGCATTGGGGGATAACAAGGTTACACTTATGATCAATATATGGAACCATTTTTGACCCTATGATTGGATTTGTTCTTGGAAGCTCATTAAACTTTGGAGAAGGAAACCCCCGCATTCCGAGCTTGTTCAATTCATCTAACGTTAATTCCGGATCCCATTGCACTACTTCAGGATCAATTAAAGTGAAGAACAACCCACAGTTCAATAATCCTGTTTCAATGCTTTCCAATTCAAACGGGTTGGTTACACAAAGAACTGGGCCAGACAGCAAGTGGAGCCATTCTCCCAGTCCATGTTTTGAGTAGTATAAGGGTATATCTTCTACAGCAAATTTTTCTGGCAGCGATACCACTTTGGAAATCTGAGAATTTGATTGATAAAGAAGAGTATTGTGGGTGGTTCCCAGGAAAAATATGCTACCTGGCCAATGTGATGTAAGAATTGACTCACTATTGACTAAGTAGTACTGAGAACTCTCTTTCATAGCCCCTCCTCCATTGATTGAGAGAGAGTTATGAATTAGAACGTCATATTATGTCGTTAGATACTTACTTTTTATTCTATCTACTTTTTTGGATACTATTTCTATAAGCTCAGGTGGGGCCAGTACATCCACATATTCGTTCCAACTAAAGATCCAGCTGATGAGTTCAGGACTTAAACCAACCTGCAGTTTCAGTATGAGACTCCCATTATCTGCTTCAGAATATTCTTGACTGCTATGCCAGTGACGATCTTCGATATGCATACGTACATCGGGGCTGAATTTGAGGGTCACGGTTTGATTATCAGCACTGAAGAGCCCAAACTTTGTTTTCCAGAAGCGAGCAACATCGAAAACTGGATCAGGATCATAAACTTCATCTTGGATTTTGAACTTGCGAATGCGCTGAAGAGCGAGCAGCCTGAATTTTTCGAATTTTCGAATATACACGATTACGTACAAGCCGCCTTTGTAATAGACAATCCGACGAGGCTCAACATAGAAGTTCTTGCTCTTTTGTTGATAGGCATTGTAATAAGATACAAAAGACTTCTGATTACCTATAATAGCCTTGATGATGCCATTAATAATTTCATCATAACCGGTATAGTCGAACAACCCTGCTGAATAGTTTTCAAATAAATCATCTGGATCAGAGTCATCAGTCTCCAGGAAAATATCTTCCGGGACGATTTGTCGGATCTTTTCAAGTAATGAATCAACTTCATCAGAAAATTCAGTATTACGAAAGACTTTCAAGTTCTCTTTTAGCATGTGGGCTGCCAGGTATTCATTGAGACCTAAAGTCTGAGGAATAAATGACCTAAAACTTGAATCTAAAAACCATTCATTTTCGTTAGCGATCGTTTTTCTTGACCGAACTGGTATTCCTGAGCTGGCAATTTTGTTGAGATCCCTTTGAAGTGTGCGTAGTGCGACCTGATCATCAAAGCGTCTCACCAAGGCCGCTGTTGTGAGCCTGGTTCCAGAGCTAAGGATTTGAATAATCCTGAGGATTCTTTCTATCTGTGTAAAATCCGACATGATAAAATAATATAAACTAATAAGTCAATTTGTGTCGTATTAATTGAAAAAGCCTCTCCATCATCAACTTCTCACCATACGAAGCTGTCATGCTGAGCTCGTCGAAGTACCATCGAAGCATGAAAAAAACACTTAACTAATTCTTAGAAGAACTCATGGTGACGAATGGGTGCTTGGAACATCATATTAATCCAGTCTCTTCAATCCTTTGAAATCAATCATGAATGCCTTGCCCATATACTGGACCACATCACCTATGGACATTGACTGATGCCAAACACCGTTATCTTCTGGATTAAAATTATCGGAATTAATTTTTCCGGGATTGACATTCAAATCAAAGAATAATGTTTCGACCTTGAAATCACCTGAATCGATCTCAACCTCGTATACCTTCTCATGACTGTCTCTGATTGTTTGCATGGTTGGCAAAATCCCTCTGGCACGTAACCATTTTGAACCAAGACAGGCTTCTCGCATAAATCCTACTTTACCAAAATAAACTTCCACCAACAATTCAAACCCTCCCGACTCTATTTGCTCACTCAATCGAGTACTATATAAATCTCACCAATTGGTTCTTCATCACTAAACTGTATACCCACCGTCATCGTGTCTCCACTCATAGATCTAACCGGAGCAAGCATAGTGTTGACCACTCCATATTGGTTGCTATACGAGCAGCAATTAATCACTGGGACAACAAATTCATCAAAACCTGTTATGTAAGTCGTATCCAAAGCTAAATATTCTAATTGATCAGTGAAGCCATATTCAATGTAATATCCCAGGGTATCATTCAAGCGCCAGAAATGAGATGAAGACCACTCAACCCTCACATTCTCAGCAGGTTCTCCATCGAAGCTTATGTAGCCACTAATACGGTGTGTGGTTTGCCAAGCTCCCTTTAATAGATCCAGATGAAAATATCCATTTACATCCATAGGGAGGCGTGGCTCTAATTCTATATACATCCCTGAATCATCATCTATAGCAGAGCAAGCCACAGCAATGAATACTACGATAACAATAAATATATAGTTTAATCTCCAGTTTACCTCAGATCGCAATCGGCCCATGATATCCTTCCTCTCATTTAAAGATTATCGTTGAATCCAAATATGTTTCCCATAAAGACATATTGTGACGTATTGCTATTTATATTATTCATGATGAGTCGATGTGAAACTATTCTGCGAATGACCAAATATTTTGCACAATGGTCAGAAATACAACTTTCTCCCCATCCCCAAACTATTACTTTAAGCCATTTCCAAGACTTTGTGATCATCGGGGCGACTTTAAAGGTTATCGAGACGTTTGAATTAAGTTATGGATTAACAGAGGATGAATCAGATGAGTAAGCAAGCCAGATATTTAACCAAATCAAAATTCAAATCCGCACTAGAATGTCCCACAAAGCTCTATTATTATGACAAAAAAAAGGGTTACGCAAACCTGATGAATGACGATGACTTCATGCAAGCCTTGTGTGAAGGGGGGTATCAGGTGGGTGAATTGGCCAAATATTATTTCCCCGGTGGCCATGATATCAAATCATTAGGTTATGATGAGTCTTTGGCTGAAACCAATACCCTGCTGGGGCAAGAAAATGTCATCATTTATGAAGCAGCAATACGATTTGAACACACCTTCATTAGAGTGGATGTATTAAAAAAAGTTGGCAAAAGAATAGAGCTTATCGAAGTCAAAGCTAAATCCTTTAAGGGCAAAGATGAGTTCTTCACGTCCAAGGGAGATTTCATTACCAAGAGCTGGTTTCCCTATCTCGCTGATGTGGCATTCCAGACCTGGGTCATGGAACATGCCCTACCTGATCATAAGATCATACCCTATCTCATGCTTACAGACAAAAACAAAAAATCTACTGTAGATGGTTTAAATCAATTGTTTCGAATCAAGAAGGATGATAGAGGGCGGATGGATGTTTTTCCCGCGCTTGAGGTTACTGATGCGATTATGGGTGAGCCCCTTCTTGCTCAGGTCAATGTTTCAGAGTTTATAAAAAAAATCATGTCAGGTGACGAATTTCCAAATCACAAAAAGAACCATGAAGAGCTCAAGAGCTTTGAATCAAGGATTGCCGAATATGGAAAATTCTATTTGCAGGATAATAGGTATCCGATCACAATTGGTACCAAGTGTAAGGGCTGTGAATACAAAAATACTGCTCGACCCGATTTGAAGAGTGGTTTTAACGAATGTATGGCAGTCTCTCTGGGCAAGCGTTTTGATCCCTCAGCACCTACCATCTTTGATATCTGGAACTTTCGTAAGTCGCCAGCCCTCATGGACCAGGGGGTCTTCTCGCTTCAGGAGTTAAAGGATCTGCCCAATTATGATTTCTATTTGAATGATCGTCAGCTCATGCAGGTTGATTTGACAATGGCAGATGAAAAAACAGAAGTAATTGCCCCCGAGCTCCGTAATGAGATAAACTCATGGACCTATCCACTGCACTTCATTGATTTTGAAACGAGCATGGTAGCACTTCCCTTCACAAAAGGCAGGAAGCCATATGAGCAAATTGCTTTTCAGTTCTCTGCTCATACTCTACATCAGGATGGCCGAATGGAGCATCATGAATGGATCGATGACAAGCAAGGGGTATTCCCCAATTTCGAATTTGTTCGACAGCTAAAGTCGGCCCTGGATAAAGATGAAGGTACCATTTTCCGATATGCTGCTCACGAAAATACTGTTCTGAATCAAATCAAAGCTCAGATGATAGACACAGATGAATCCAAATATGGTGACCTCATTGAGTGGATCGAAACCATCACTGAATGGAAAGGTGCTGACATCAAATCTGAAGGATCTCGCAATATGGTGGATATGCTCCAGCTTGTTAGGAAATACTATTATCACCCAGAGATGGGAGGCTCTAACTCTATCAAATATGTTCTACCAGCTGTCATGGCCGCGGGGGAATTAATCAAAACCAAGTACTCCAACCCTCTCGAATATGGCACTAATTTAAAGGGCCGGATAATGTACGTATGGAACATCGATACGGAAAAACCCCACAATCCCTATGGTCTTCTACCGAGTCAATATGGTGATCTTGATCTCAGTCAGGAAGAACTCATATTGGAAGATGCTAAGATTCAAGAGGGCGGAGCAGCCTTGCTCGCATACGCCAAAATGCAGTTTACAGACATGAGTGATGGAGAACGCGAAGCTCTACTCAAAGCTTTACTCCAGTATTGCGAACTGGATACGCTAGCTATGGTTATGATATATGAGCATTGGGAATCTAGTTTGAGGAGTGAGCAGTAGATGACTCACCAACTTCACGAAAATATTATCTACGAGGGTCGCGACCTGAGTATGACAACTTGCCCCAAAGTTCCACTAGATGATCCCAGGGTCATAGAGCTGACAGATATAGAACTTTTCGCCAAAGGTCAACCGCGAGTGGTCTCCTCCAATTGTTGGCGGGGATATTTAGGCTCATGGGAAATTAAGGAAGGACGGCTCTACCTGATTGGGCTTGAGCGCAACCTGAAATTAGAAGGCTTCGAACCTTTGTTTGCTGATTGGGTAAGTGAAGAATTAATGATTGTGGTGGAGTATGCTTTTGAGGGGTTACGTGCTGGACCTGGACCTGGCAATAAAAGTAAGCGAGTGCGGATTAATAATGGTCTGGTGGTCTGATATAAATGGTGGTAATAAATGACCGCCCAAGTCCATGAAAAGATCCGATATCGAGGGAAACGGATGCGTCTGGCTTCCACACCACATTTTCCTTCGGATCACCCACGAATCAAAATCCTTACTGATGAAGAATTTAGGGTGGGTTATTTTGATAAAACGATAGGCTCAACTGCTTGCTGGAGGGGGTATATAGGATCCTGGAGTATCAGGCGAGGTAAGTTATATCTCACAAAAGTGGAAGGGCGTTTTTGTATAGAGGGGAAGGAATCCATTTATGCGGACTGGTTCACGGGTGAACTACATATTCCCAGAGGAGGAATATTAGATTATGTCCACGCAGGTTTTGATTCTGTCTATGAGAAGGAAATTATTCTGAAGGTCGAACAAGGGGTGGTAATTAATACTGAGACAGTAATTCCTACGAGAAAAATAGGGTATAACGATTTGATTGACCATGATAATGATTTATGAGCATCGGTTTGATAAAAATGGTGTAGATTGATCCATCCCAATAGCTCAATAAAAAGTATGAAAATGACCCAAATATTTACACCACCACAATTCGACTATGCCTCCATATTACCTTTTTCCGTGGAATTAGAAAATATTAGGGATGCGGCTGAGTTAACGCTTGATTTTTCCAAGACAGAATTCGCTTCACCTGTTGCGATTCTTACCCTTGGATGCAATCTAAAGTCCCTCATCGAGTACAGAAAAACATCAGCACTGGTGACTCATATTCAAGGGATATCAGAAGATATTCCTGCACATTCCTATTTAGGTCATTTAGGATTCTTCGACTTTATTGATGTAACATTTGGTAAAGCTATTGGGGAGGCCACAGGTAATGATAGATACATCCCCATCACGAAGTTATCCTATTCGGAATTGATGTTTGAAGTGAGCCCACCCTATAAGCTGTTGCGACATGTCATCATGGAAGAAGCAGAAAAACTGGCTATCGTGTTATCTCCTATAGAAGCAGATGAAGGTTCAACCATCACGCTTGCATACGCTTTAAGGGAAATAATTAGAAATGTTTTTGAGCATTCAAAAGCGCGAGAAGCATATATCTGTGGTCAGAGATGGAGTGGAGGCAGGGTGGAAATAGCTATCATTGACCAGGGTATAGGAATCTTCGATAGTTTGAAAAGCGCATTTGGAATTAAAAAGCCTATTGACGCGCTTGAACTAGCCATTGAGCCTGCGATTTCCAGGACTACGGGTCCCAAAGGGGATAGGAATGAACATGGAAATTCTGGATATGGACTCTACGTACTATCCCGACTGGGCCTAGAATATGGGAAGTTTTTGCTTGGCAGTAGTGATGGTTGCTTGCGCATGGATAAAAATGGTACAGCGATCGATGACTTTGCTTACAAAGGTACTGTTGTTGGACTCAGATTGTATTCACACCCGGAAAATTTTGGTGCTGATCTTGAAGCAATCTTGCAAGGGGGTGAAATGGAGGCGTACATGGAGGGTCGAAAGGTAAAACCATCCTCTGGGACGAAGGAAATCCCGCTTTCTAAACGCAAGTGAGGATAGATTGATTCATAATCTACTATCACTCTCTCTACTCATGAGAAACACCCTTCGGAAGTGTTCACGGGGACATATTTTTAGACCGCTAGAAAAGCAGGACGTTAAGCACCAGTGATAAATCCATGAAACTGTGCTCATACGAAGCATTGACATTTAGGAGAAGTAGGAAACATGAATGAAGTAATCTGCCCACACTGTAAAAAAGCGTTCAAAGTTGACGAAACTGAGTATGCGAACATTTTGAAGCAGGTTCGCGATAGCGAGTTTGAGCAGCAGTTACATGAGCGGCTTGAGTTGGCTGAGAGGGACAAACAAAATGCTGTTGAACTTGCCAAAAACAAGATCGCTAATGATATGCAGAAGGTAGCTATAGCGAAGGACACGGAAATTCAGAACCTAAGAGCAAAGGTCGATGCCAAGGAGGTTGAGCAGAAGCTCGCAATTACCCTGGCAGTTAGCGCTGCAGAGAAGGAACGTGACAGTCTGAAGAATGACCTGAAACAAGCCGAGCTTGAAAAACAGCTTGCCGAGAAGTCCTTGAAGGACAAGTACGAGACTCAAATCAAGGATCGAGACGATGCGATTGAACGCCTCCGAGATATGAAGGCACGCCTGTCTACAAAGATGGTTGGCGAAACCCTCGAACAGCACTGCGAAACTGAATTCAATCGCATTCGAGCAACAGCATTCCCGAGGGCATATTTCGAGAAGGACAACGATGCGAGGACTGGTAGCAAGGGCGATTACATTTTTCGCGACTCGGATGAGGCTGGCATTGAAATCGTGTCGATTATGTTTGAGATGAAGAATGAAAGTGATACCACTGCGACTAAGAAAAAAAACGAGGATTTTCTAAAAGAGCTCGACAAAGATCGCACTGAAAAGGGGTGCGAGTACGCAATTTTGGTGTCCCTGCTCGAACCCGACAGTGAGCTCTATAACTCTGGGATTGTCGATGTGTTTCACCGCTACCCGAAGATGTACATTGTTCGGCCACAATTCTTTCTTCCAATCATTACTCTGCTGCGTAACGCAGCGATGAAGTCGCTAGAATACAAGACTGAGCTTGCCCTCGTTAAAGCACAAAATGTCGACATTACAAACTTTGAAGATGACCTCAATAAATTCAAGACAGCATTTGGAAAAAACTATGAGCTTGCCTCTAGAAAATTCCAAAAAGCAATCGATGAGATTGATAAATCAATAGATCATCTGCAGAAGACCAAAGATGCCTTACTCGGAACGGACCGGAGCCTTCGTATTGCAAATGACAAGGCGCAAGACGTAACAATTAAAAAGCTGACTCGGCGCAATCCTACGATGGAGGCCAAGTTCGAGGAGCTGGATAAGCACGAGCCATCGGATGCTGAATGAAGCAGTTTATATAGCATTAAAAAATAAAGGGGGTCAATCATGCCTTATCGAGATCAAGAGATTGAGTATTTGGGCTGGTACAGGAATAATATTCTAGGGATAGAGGAACCGGGTACATATAATTATCGGGGCAATATTCTTAATAAGGAGCACATATTACCGACTGGCGCAAACAAAAAACGTTTAAACATATTGGAGCCATATAGGAATGCATTTTATAATAGTCCTGCTTCAAATATCTCATTCCACCGATATTTTCACCATTTAAATTCATCGCAAGCACTTTGCATAAATCTCTTTTTTCCAATCATGTACGAAGCATGCTCAAATGTTTTGCTTGATTGTTTCCGAGTACCTGAATTAGTTGGAGAATATGCCTTCGAAAAGGAATCACCTCTCGAAATAACAGAAGGCAACAGGCGCAAAACAAACTTTGATCTTTATATCCAAACTCAACAACAAAAGGAGTTCTTTTTTGAAATTAAATATACTGAAGAAGGGTTTGGAAAAGTAGAGGCTGATGAGACTCATGTGGCGAAATATGAGTTTACATATGAGCAACTACTTGAAGATAGCCAATACATTCAACCTGAGTTCAAAAATATGGAATCATTTTTAAACTACTATCAAATACTAAGGAACCTTATTCATACCGGACCAAATTCAACAGTAATATTCTTATATCCTGAAAACAATAACCGAGTAAATAGCCAAGCACTTTTCGCATACGAAAATATTCTAACTGAATTAGGCAGGGGTGCTTTCCACATCATTTACTTGGAGGATGTTGTTCCTTGCATTCAGAGCAAAATAACTAACCCCTTACTTATTGAACATTATAATCAATTTGTTGCAAAATACATACATGATGCTGTCTGACAAAGGTACTGTGTTGTAATCATAATTAATGAGTAGCTCTTTTGGTAAAATGGATCATCAGCTACAGATTACTCTAACAGAGATTTGATTTTAAATTTAATTGTACTCGTTTCTTTGTAACTCCTAAATTAAATCATTACACACAGACTTTATGCAAATTATACCTAATAGTGAATTGAACCCAGAGATGATTCCTCTACTAATGTCTAGCTATGCGGATATTTCTGAATTCGCAATCACATTTTACGGTTATGATCTACCAAATTGTGCTGAGCTGGCGAATTAACGTACTGCAGTGACACTATCAGAGCTACGAGCCGTTCTCTTTTTTGAGCAACGTAGGTTTAGGCATTTTGGTCACAACCCCGAAGGTAATGATCTGGAGTATATTAGATCAATAGTTTGTAAAATCAGAGAACGATTAGAATCTGGAGAATTAGAATAATGGCTGCAAACCACTTAGAAGAGCTAGTCGCAGAATGGTACGAATACCAGGGGTATTTCGTTCGCAGGAATGTTCTCGTAGGCAAGCGAGCAAAGGGTGGGTATGCTGGCGAGCTTGACATAATTGCCTTCAGCCCAACACTGAATCATCTAGTGCATGTAGAACCCTCAATGGATGCACACAGCTGGGCTCGGCGTGAGCAACGATATATGCTCAAATTTGATCTTGGTCGCGAATACATACCACAACTATTCGAAGGCTTCAAACTTCCAGAAAAGATAGAGCAAATTGCGCTTTTAGGATTTGGGAGTAAGGCGAACCATGAGATACTGGCTGGTGGAAAAATCATGCTAGTTCCTGAACTTCTTGCAGAAATCTTTAAGGCTTTGAAGGCTAAGAATATTGCCAACAATGCTGTATCTGAAAACATGCCATTGCTTCGGACGCTACAATTTGTTTCGGATAATTGGAAGGCGGTTCATGATGTAATGAGTAATAGCGATCAATAAGGAGGTTATAAATGGGTGAAAAAGAAACGTTTCAATATTATCGAAAAACCTTCATGCGTGACAATTATCGCTGTGTTTATTGCAAGAGGGAGATGCTAGGTGATATAGATGATTGGCTGTCTCTAGAGGTAGATCATATTATTCCACAAGCCATAAAAAAAGACGATGACAGGGATAACTTGGCAACAAGCTGTAATGTGTGCAATAAAATGAAATCTAGCTATTACAACCCCGAGATCGAAAAGAGATCAACCCGCAAAGAGAAAATTGCCTTTATAGCAATATATATCGCGGGTAAAAGAGAAGTGGAACAAAAGCGTTGGCGGAAAGCTACTATGCAGTACAATTATTATCTTGAAAACAAAAATGAACCTGTTGATGATAGGGAATTAAAGGTCATCAGAATTGAAAAATGAAATAATAATTAATGGAAAGTCTCATCGATATTCATGGTTGAATACAGTGTTTATTCAGGTTGCTGACTATGATCTCGTGGCAAAGATAGGTGAAACAGTCCAGGAGCTGAACTGTGATCTCGAAATTGGCAGGAAGGGTTTCCCTGATTTGATGGCAGTACCATTCTTCATCGGAATTGTGGATAGGAGACTGGTTGGAAGCAAAATGTGGGAAGAGACTTTAGACTTTAGAAAAGAATATGGTGGACATAAGCATTTGATCATTGTCGACATAGAAAATGGTGTGGATACTGTAAAAACCAAGAACGTGGTTTACACTGACTCACATGATCAGATTCTTGATATCATCACCAATAAGAAAAAGTGGCTAAACAGAATCGAATTCATCTATTATAATCGCGTGTATAATTGGTTTCGGTGGAAACGTCTTTACTTAAGTGATACATGGGACAGATTGCTGGGCAGAGATCAATGAGTCACTCGACATAAGATCTGTTAACCGCTTTGTCCAATTCAGTTTCAATTTTGACCTGTGGATAGTGTGTCAGGATCATCCACTTCCGAATTCCTCGGTAATGTGACTAACAACAAGGATATACAAGGTAGTTTAACTATCTTACATGACTTCGTTTAACAAACACAAGGGGAGATATTATGGTTCGTTCACTCATTGCGCTGCTTGCGTTCGTAATCTCAATATTTGGAGCTAAAATTAGCAATCCTGAAAACAACGCTATCGTGCGACCCTTGGTTAGTTCTGATGCTCCGGCTATGCCCAATCAAGTCATCGAACCTCAATGTAATGAAATTGAATCCCATGTGGGACTGCTAAAAGACACTCGATCTTTCAGAGAAGCAAGGGGAACTCTTCTTGACTCCTCTAAAAATGGATATGGGCTTTTTAGCCTGGAAACGAATCCAATCGCAGCCTCTGGTGACAATATCCTGATCTCCTATCGTAGCTGGGATGGGTTGGATGGGAGCTCAGGTGTGTTAGGTGCTGCACTTTCGGTGGATGCAGGTAATACATGGCAAATCAATACGGGGATCAATAGCAGCGTTGGCTCTATGGCTCGATATCCCAGCGCACTCCTAGCAGAAAATTATCCAATTGTGATGTGGAATGAGTACGGAGGAGGCGGTGGTATATTCGGCCAACGAGCGTATTATAGCTTTGCTACATCTGGTCTGGCTGGGAATGATTATGCCCTCCCAATCGACGTGAGTGATAATCCCACAGAGAACGACCTAGCGAAGTCTCTCTCCAGGCTTAACTATGACAATTCGGGTAATGTTATTCTGAATGCGTTTTATGTTGATTATACGACGGGTGGGCACATGCACACGAGAGCCACCTCAAACGCCCCATGGGATGGTTCTTCATTTGCTTGGAGCCAAATGGAGCAGATAACTAACATATCGGATTTTTTGGGAGAATGGATGAATGACCACACTATCTCCACAGGCAGCTTTGACATTAATGATGATGGAGTTGGATATTATTCGATTTCTGGCTATTGGGCAGACACAACTGTGATTAGCAATCATACAGTTTTTGTGAAGCGAACAGAAGACTACGGATTGACCTGGAGTGAGTGGTCTCATTTTTCAGACGAGAGTTTAAATAATTACTTTTCAGAAGTCTTTCCTGATTCCGTTTGGGATGAGAGTTCCTCCTCATGGAAATTCCTTCCAGATGGTTGGAAACTGTTTATCAATTATGACATAGAAACACTTGTAGATGCAAATGGCAATTTGCACATCTTTGCAGGGGTTTTCCCAGACGTGGACTTTACTATTTATCATTCTGCCTGGGATGAGAGTGATGGGTTATATCATTTTAAAGTCCCCAATGACGCAAACTGGGGGGGAGAAGCACTTGAACCAAGTATTAACTTTATTGCGAGCATGTATGATACCTGGAATCACGGGGAACCCTTCTTCTTATATGGAAATGCATGGAGCAGCGCTCGGGATCTTTCTTTGGATGGTCATTTATACATTGCTTATTCACGCATTGCAGGAAATTCCACATTGACAAACTCCCTCGATATATTTGGGTCATATTCGACCGACTATGGGACAACCTGGAGTGAACCTTTCAATATTACTCAAACAGAAGATTCCAATGTATTCGATGAGGCTGATCCGCATCTGGCTATAGATGCCGACAATGGAACTATTAGAATGGTATATCAAATCCCAAATTGGGAAGTACCAACCACAGGTGCAGCAGAAAGCTCCAAAGATTATATGAATTATATATATTACAATGAGTACAGTTTTGAAGATGTTGTGATTGTGAATATTGATGATATTGCAAATTTGCCAACAGAGTATAAGCTTGACCAGAACTTCCCTAATCCATTCAATCCTAGCACAACTCTAAGATATGGATTACCAGAAGACTCAAATATCTCTCTAGTGATCTACGATGTGCGAGGACAGGTGGTCCAGACACTCGAATCCGAACATCAATCAGCAGGATGGTACGATGTAGTATGGAATGGGCACACTGCAGAGGGTAAGACCATCAGCACAGGTATCTACTTTGCAAGGTTGGTGGCTGGTGACTATAGCCAGGTTGTGAAGATGCTATATTTGAAGTAAGGGAGCGTGGACCATGAATATTTTGAAAAAAATAGTGTCTTTTGGAATGTCTTCAATAGTGGTTTGTCTCTACGCCCAAAACTATTCAATAGAAAATGGGCAGTTCAGCTCTGCGAGTGGATACTCAGAATCTGCATTATTCTCTGAGGGATCTGTAGTTGGCAGTGTAGAGAGCGGCGTATCATCGAATGGTGAATTCCAAGTTGAGTCTGGAGCGATTCTTATCCCTTTGGGAACTACCTCTGGCATTAATTCGCCAGGGCTCTCACCCTTGACATTTTCCGTTAAAAACAATTATCCCAACCCATTTAATGCAAGAACTCAAATCGTATTTACTGTGCCAGAATCAAGAATCACCAGGGTAGAGATATATGACTGCAAGGGGCAAAGTGTAAGATATCTTGTCGATAAACCTTTGGACGCAGGAGAGTATACTCTTGAATGGGATGGTTTGAATTTCTCAGGAATAGAACTACCGAGCGGTTTATACATTGCCAATATCCAATCTGGAAATCATTCTGGAATAATTAAAATGCTTCTATTGAAATAGGGGGTCATATGATCAGAACTTTGTTGGTTTCATTACTTTTATTTATTTCTGTTGCTCTAGCTGAAATACCTGAGCTGTTGAATTATCAAGGAGTGCTAAAGAATGCAGATGGAGAATTAGCGGAGGATGCAAATTACGCCATAGCCTTTAGCCTCTACGATGCTCCAGCTGGCCTTACCCCTATTTGGCAAGAGCTCCAAGTTGTTCAGACTGCTAATGGTGTATTCCATGCTGTTTTGGGAGTTAATAATCCAATAGGCGATTTATTCTCTGGAAATGCATACCTCGGAATATCAATCAATGGGGGTACTGAGTTAGTCCCACGGAAACAAATAGTAAGTGTTGGCTATGCTTTTGAAAGCAGAAATGCGGAATTTGCAATGCACTCTCAAGTGTCGGATACCAGTGCTTATGCAACTGTCGCTGGCAATGCTCAACTCTTTGATGGGATGCCCTCAGATGCATACAGAATTCTTACCGCATTTGGAAGTGTAGCCTCTGTGACATGTGAGCCGAGTGCATGGACTACACTTCTTGAAGTGGACATTACAATCCCGGAAACGATGCTTGTTTATTCGTTTGGTACAGTTTCAGGGGGGGGCTGGTGGGACAGTAACAGAATGTTACAGCTGTCACTATACAATCAAAACTACTCAGTATTTTACCCTTATTCAAACCCCTGGGGTGATATTGCAAATGCTCATCATCTTCTCCCTGCTGGGACGTATCATATTCAATTATATGGTCTGAATATGAATGCGGACGCAACGGATATGGGAGACATCTCAATATATGCTCTTGCAGTGCCAGTTCCGGAAAATACCACTAGTGTTCGTAGTGGTCCCTTCACACCCCCTGCATCTGCGATTCTTCCTGACCCAAATCTTTTTAAGCAGGACTAGATATATATTGGCTAAACCTTCAACTAGGGCACTCGCCCTCAAAAATCAGGGGCTTTTTTACACTGGCCACTTTCCAGTCACACCCATCTCGCAAGTCTAATAAAAACAACTAGTGGCCACGGACTCATAAGCCATAACACAAAACTTTTTCAAAATGGAGACATTTTAGTGACCAACACCCCACAAACCCTTATATAGCTCCAATGGCCAAGTATTTCTAAGCCGTGGGTCACAGGTTCGAATCCTGTCCGGAGTACAAATGAAAGTGCCTCTTCTGAGGCATTTTTCATTTGTTTGGCAGCAGATGAGAACCTGTTTGTTCGAAACGGAGTCTCATCC
>Ga0233430_1002291_pt1 | contig 22642 bp, 20 predicted proteins | sample SI_118_April2016_2_FD_179883 | JGI IMG/M metagenome (GOLD analysis project Ga0233430, IMG submission 179883) | Seawater microbial communities from Saanich Inlet, British Columbia, Canada - SI_118_April2016_150_MG | ecosystem: Environmental > Aquatic > Marine > Inlet | place: Canada: British... | reverse complement strand
TCAGCGGGGCCAGGGCCAGGGCATCCGATCCGATGAACATCTCGCCGTCGCCATAACCCACCGCCAGCGGGCTGCCGCGCCGCGCACAAATCATCAGGTCGTGCTCGCCGGCGAAAATGATGCCCAAGGCGAACGCCCCGTCCAGCCGCTGCAAGGCGCTGAAGGTGGCTTTCGCAGGCTCTTGCCCGTCTTCCAGATAACGGGTGATCAAATGGGCGACGACTTCGGTGTCCGTATCTGTTTCCAGTTTGTGGCCCAGATCGGCCAGTTCAGCCCGAAGCTCGACGAAGTTCTCGATAATTCCATTGTGAACCACAGCCACCCGGTCGGTGGCGTGAGGGTGCGCGTTGGTTTCGTTGGGAACGCCGTGGGTCGCCCAACGGGTGTGCCCAATGCCGATGCGCCCCGACACCGGATCTTCGCCCAAAAGCGTTTGCAGATTGGTCAGCTTGCCCTCGGCGCGGCGGCGTTCGATGCCGCCGTTGACCAGCGTCGCAATACCGGCGGAATCATAGCCGCGGTATTCCAGCCGCTTCAGCCCCTCAAAGATCGACGGGGCAACGTCCGATTTTCCGATAATGCCGACGATTCCACACATTATTTTGCTTGCCCCTTTTTCTTTTCGGCGGCCCGCCTTTTTCGAAACCGTTTTGCCCACCCGGCGAGTACCTTCATGGGCGCACGGGTCAGGGCCAGCGCATCGGCAGGAACATCCTTGGTGATGACGCTTCCGGCCCCGGTCGTCGCGCCGTCACCGATCTTTACCGGCGCGACAAGCGCCGTGTTGGAGCCGATGAACGCGCCTTCGCCAATGTCGGTGCGGTCCTTGAAGAAGCCGTCGTAATTGCAGGTGATGGTTCCGGCCCCGATATTGGCGCGCGGCCCGACACGGGCATCACCGATGTAAGTCAGGTGGCTGACCTTGGCTCCCGTCTGGATGGATGCATTCTTGATTTCGACGAAATTCCCGATGCGGGCAGTGTCGGCGACATCTGCGCCGGGACGCAGCCTCGCGAACGGGCCAACGCGGACGTTGGCTCCGACGGTAGCACCTTCAAGATGCGAAAATGGCAGAATTTCCGTTCCCTCACCGACGCTCACGCCCGGACCGAATACCACGTTGGGACCGACAATCACGTCCCGCCCCAACTGCGTATCCCAACTGAGGAAAACGCTGGCCGGGTCGATCATGGTGACGCCCGCGTTCATCGCCCGCGCCCGCAGGTCGGTTTGCACCACGGCCTCGGCCACCGCCAAATCGGGCCGCGAATCGATCCCCAACAATTCGTCCGCCGGGGCTTCGACAAAGGCGCAGCGCAATTGATCGGCGCGCGCCAGTTCGATCAGATCGGTCAGATAGTATTCACCCTTGGCGTTGTCGTTGCCGATTCGCTCCAGCCAGCCGAACAGGCGGCTTCCATCGACGGCCATGACGCCGGAATTGCAAAGCGGAATGGCCAGTTGTTCGGGCGTGGCTTCCTTGGCCTCGACAATGGCGTCCAGTGATCCGTCATCGCCGACGACGAGGCGTCCGTAAGCGCCCGGATCGTCGGGGCGAAACCCCAGCACCACGGCGCCCGTTCCCGGCGTGGCCCGGCGCGCTTCCAGCATCGCCTCGATGGTGGAAGCCGAGACCAGCGGGGTGTCGCCGTAGACGACCAGCACATCTCCGTCGAAATCCGCCATGGCGCTTTTGGCGGCCAGAACGGCATGGCCGGTGCCAAGCCTGGGTTCCTGAACGCAACACGGATGCGGCGCGACCTTATCGGCGACGTCGTCCATCCCCGTGCCAATCACGACGGCGATGCGGTCAGGTTCAAAACGCGCAAGCGTTTCCATGAGGTGAGATATCATCGCGCGGCCGGCAATGGCATGAAGAACCTTCGGTTTTTCGGAACCCATACGGGTGCCCAGACCGGCGGCAAGGACGATGGCGGCGGTTTTTTTCTTGGTCATATCGCTACGGTTGTTTACAAGACCGAATTCTTGGGTGGATCGGGCAGACATTGCCACAAGGTGCGAATCGCGCCAAGTCACAAGTTGTTTCGGAATTTTGCAATGCGCAATAAAACAAGCTCAACGATCAAGGCCATCGTCTTCGATTTGGACGGCACGCTGGTCGATAGCGCGCCGGATCTTCAATCGGCCATCAACCGGATGCTTGCGCAAATCGGGCGTGAGGAACTGTCGGTTGACGCCGTAAAGGGTATGATTGGCGACGGCGTGCCCAAGCTGGTTGAGCGCGCCCTCGAAGCCACCGGAGGACTTCCCGACGGCGACGCTGTTGAATCGCTGGCCCTCTCAGTCAGCAAGTTTGCCGACGAATACAAAGGCCACGATGCGGAACAGACCCGGCCCTATCCGGGCGTTCCCGAGACGCTGGCGAAATTACGCAAGGCGGGATTCGCCATGGCGGTTTGCACCAACAAGCCGCAGGACGCGACCATGGAAATTCTGGAAGCCTTCGATCTGGAACGTTTTTTCAACGCGGCCCTTGGCGGCGACGTTCTGGAAGGCATTCGCAAACCCGACCCGAAGCACCTGATAGCGGCGCTGGACGCCGTGGGCGCAACGCCTGCAGAAGCCGTAATGGTCGGCGATCACCTGAACGATCTGGCCGTCGCCCGGGCTGCGGGCTCGCCCGCCGTGCTGTGCACATACGGCTATTCACGCGTGCCGGTGACCGAGCTTGGGGCCGACGCCGTGATCGACGCTTTTGAAGAACTTCCCGATTGTCTGAAGACCCTTTCTTGACACGGGGGCGTTCGCGGCATTATATGGCCGCCGTCCACTGGATGGGCGCGTAGTTCAGCGGGAGAACGCTCGCCTCACACGCGAGAGGTCGCTGGTTCAATCCCAGCCGCGCCCACCATCCTCTTCATACGAAACTTCAAAATCCGCGAAGACGCCAATCGGTTTGTTTCGCTGCGTGATCGCGCGTATGTTCCACTATTGAGGAATGGGAGGGAGCGTACGCCTTGGCTCAAAAGGAAGCCGATTTCGCCATAGCCGTCGACGATCATCGACAAGGCCGCGTTGATAAAGCCGAGCGGGCGTACCGCCACCTGCTGGAGGGCAACCCTCAACATGCAGACGCCCGCCACATGCTGGGCGTCGCGCTTCTGCAAAAAGGCAATGCCGCTGGCGCGGAAGAGGAAATCCGGCGCGCTTTGTCCATCCGCCCCGACGACGTGAAATTCCGCAACAATCTTGGCAATGCGTTGAGCGCGCAAAACCGCATTGATGAAGCGGCAACGGAATTTGACGCGGCCGCCTCAGCGGACCCCGAATTTTCAGACGCCGCCTTCAACCTGGGCACCTCGATGATCGCCCTCGGCAACCTCTCGAAGGCGGCACAAATCTTCACGGACCTCGTCCGCCAGTCTCCCGACGATCCCGACCCATTGATCAATCTGGTGGCGGCGTTGACCAAGGGATTTAAGGCCGATGAAGCACGCGATTGGTGTCGCCGCGGCCTTGAACGATGGCCAGACGATTTCCGGCTTCTGAGCAGTCTGGCCAGCATTCTGGAACAACTTAACGACGTGGAAGAAGCCGCCGATGTCATCGCGCGATGCATGAAGAACGATCCGGCGGGATCGTGGCCAAGAATTGTCAACGCCCGAATCCTGCGGCGGCGAGAATGTTTTGAAGACGCCCTCGTCGAAATTGAAGCCGCTCTCGAGCACTCGCCGCCGAGCGATATCAGGGGCGAAGCCCTGCATGAGAAAGGGCTTATTCTTGATCGCCTGAAACGCGCGGGCGAGGCTTTCCAGTCCATCGCGTCCGCCAATCGCATCTTCGCACAAACAGTCGCGGCCAAGCAGTGCGACGCAACCCTGCTGCCCAGCCGATGCCAAACCAACCGCGACTGGTTCGATGAAAGACGTTTGGGAAGTGCGAAAAAGGCGATGGCGGCAGAAACCTCTGCCGACCCCGTGTTTTTCGTGGGCTTCCCGCGATCAGGCACGACGTTGATGGAATCCGTCCTGGAAGCGCATCCCGAAATTGCGACGACAGCTGAGCAATCGCCACTTTGGGCCGCCGAACGCGAAGCAATGAACAATAGCGGACAAGCCTTTCCGCATTGCCTTGGCGAATTGAACGAAGGGGATTGGGAAACACTGCGGGCGCGGTTCTGGAAGCGTGCGGATGAAGTGACGAACGGCGTTGAGGCGCGATTGCTGGTGGACAAGACGCCCCTGAATATTGTCGATCTCGGTTTCGCCAACATGCTGTTTCCCCAGGCAAAGATACTGATTGCGTTGCGCGATCCACGCGACGTCTGCCTGAGTTGTTTTTTCCAGCGTTTTCGCCTTAACGATCAGATGGTCGGCTTTCTCGATCTGGAAACGACGGCAAGAACCTACGCTGCGGTAATGGGATTGTGGCTGCATTACCGCATGGTATTGTCGTCGCCGTGGATGGAGTACGCCTACGAAGACCTGACCTATGATTTCGAAGGAACCGTGAGCCGGGTTCTGAACTTCATCGAAAAGGAATGGCATCCCGATATGTCGGGATACCGCGACAAGGCGCGCGAGCGGCAAATCCGCACACCGAGTTACCGCGATGTCACGGCCCCAGTCACGCGGCGCGCCGTCGGAAGGTGGAAAGCATACGCGAGTGAATTGACGCCAGCGCTTGATATCCTTAAACCGTTTGCTGAAACGTTCGGCTATCCGTCCCGCAAATAGTCAAGGGCTCGCGTCCGCACATGATCGACATCACCGTATCGGACGATTTCAAAAATGCCGGTATCCGGGTAACACTAGGCTGCATCCAATGCACCGTTAGCGTAACCAGGGACCACGCCGAACTAGACGCCGCGCTGGATACCGAGGAAGAGCGGCGACTGGAAAGTCTTGGCGGGCGACCGGTTTCCGAAGTGCCGCAGATCGCGGCGGCGCGAAAGGCCTACCGGGCCTTTGGCAAGGACCCGGCGCGCTATCGGGTGTCGTCCGAGGCGCTCATGCGCCGACTGGTCAAGGGCCAGGGCATTTATCGCATCAACTCGGTGGTCGACACCAATAATCTGGTAAGCCTGCGCTGTGGCCATTCTATCGGCGCGTTCTCGGCCGAACTTGTGGAAGGGTCGGTGGTTTTTCGCAAAGCCCGTCCCGGCGAACCCTACGAAGCCATCGGGCGCGGGCCGATGAATATCGAATTCCTGCCCGTTTTCGCCGATGCGCGCGGCCCCTTCGGCAGCCCCACCAGCGATAGTGAGCGCACAAAAATATCCGAGAAAACCCAGACCCTGCTGATGGCGATCATCGCATTTGGCGAAGATAGGGAACTGGCCACATCTGTCGCCTGGGCCGCCGAGTGCCTGCAAACCTATTGCGCAGCCACCGATATCGAAACGGCATTGATCGGGGCCGGGTATGAATAACCGGGCAGGTGCTGTGCCCTTCGTGTTCGTGCGCCACGGCCAAACCGAAACCAACGTTCGCGGCCTGCTGGCCGGATCAACCGATGTAGCGCTGACCGATCAGGGAATTCGCGAGGCTGAACTGGCTGCCGATTTGCTGACAGACACCGACATCGGCATCATTTGTTCCAGTCCCCTGCAGCGCGCCCGGCGCACCGCCGAAGTTACCGCGGCACGGCACGCGCTTCCGGTTACAATTATTGATGAATTGCGCGAACGGAATTGGGGTGAACTGGAGGGCAAGGCTTTCCCATCCGATCTGGGCAACCCGCAACCCCCGGGAGGCGAATCGCTTGACGACTATGTGTCGCGGGTTGATCGCGCGCTGACGCGATTTTTCCGTATGGCACCGGACGGCCACGGGCTTTTGGTTGCTCATGCCGGAACGTTTGACGCCATGTGCCGGTTATTTGGAATCAGGAACGGGGCCGCCGTGATCGGCAATGCGCGGCCTATCCGCTTTGACCCGCCGGAAAAACCCGGCGCCCCATGGCACATTGCATCCATCTGATCGGTTGGTGTGTTATTGTGGCGGCAACGAAAAAGGGGGAAGGGAAGCGGTCCATGAGCGAAACCACGTCCGCCACGAATGAAGCACAGCGAGTGGCCGCCTGGATGGTGGAGCGCGACCGCCTGGTTCAATCCCTGGGAATCACGTTGGACAATATCGGCGACGGCTTCGCCACCGCGCGCATGAGGGTGAACGAAACCATGCTCAACAGCTTCGCCATGGGCCATGGCGGGGCGCTTTTTGCCGTGGCCGACGCCGCCTTCAGTTACGCCTGTAACGCGGGCAACCGCAAATCCGTAGCCGTTCACTGCACCATCGACTATCTTGCGGCAACCGAGGAGGGCGACCGGTTAACGGCGATAGCCCAACTGACGGCACGCACCGGACGCAACGCCATATTCGACGTGCCGGTTACCAACGAGCAAGGGGTGACGGTGGTGCTGTTTCGTGGTGTTGCTCGTCAGATCGGCGGCTCGGTGCTGCCCGAATGCGGAGAGAAGTAGTGGCCAGTATTTTCGACGAGCTTCCCGAGGCCCTTCCCGACGAACAATTCATCGCCCTTTTGGAAAGTGACGACGTCACCATCGAGCGCATCGTATCCACCGGTCAGGCGACGCCTGACGGCGAATGGCTGGTTCAGGACAAGCACGAATGGGTGTTGCTGGTCAGCGGAGGGGCGACGCTTTCCTTTGAAGGCGAGACCAGCACCACTGTCATGGCTGCAGGCGACTATCTGACAATCCCCGCCGGAACCCGGCACCGGGTCGACCGCACAATCGAAGGCGAGCCGACGATTTGGCTTGCCGTCCACTACACCTAAAACTAAAAAGCACTAACGTTTTTTTCAAAGGAACAAACAAAAAATGGACGCGAAAAAAGAACAAATCGGCCAAGCGGTCGATGCCCTGGCCGATGAACTTTTCACCGTCAGCAAATACCTTCTGGAAAACCCGGAAACGGCTTACGAAGAATTCAAGGCTTGTGACTATCTGAGCCGGTTTCTTGCCGAGCGCGACTTCGATGTGGAAAAAGCCTGCGGTGGCGTGGAAACGGCGTTTCTCGCCAACCCCACCGGATGCGCGCCTTCCAATCCCAAGGTCGCCATTCTGGCCGAATACGACGCCCTGCCCAAGATCGGTCACGGCTGCGGCCATAACCTGATCGCCGCGGCAGGCGTGGGCGCGGCCGTTGCCCTGCGCCGCGTGCTGGGCGATGACGCTGGCGCGATCACCATGGTTGGCACTCCCGCCGAAGAAGGCGGTGGCGGCAAGCAATTGCTGGCCGATGCCGGTATCTTCAAGGATTGCGATGCGGCCATGATGTTCCATCCGGGCCAACAGAACCTGATTGGCCAGGAAACCCTGGGCCGCACCAAGTTCACGCTGGAGTTCTTCGGCAAGACGGCGCACGCCGCAGCCGGGCCCGACCAGGGCATCAACGCACTGGACGCCATGATCGCCACCTTCAACGGGATTTCTGCCTTCCGCCAGCAAATGCGGGCGGACGGGCGCGTTCACGGGGTCATCACCCACGGCGGCGACGCGCCCAACATCATTCCCGACTATACGTCGGCCTTGTTCTATGTACGCGGGGCAACGCGCGAATACCGCGATGTAATCTTCGACCGGGTTCAGAAAATTGCCGAGGGTGCTGCACTTGGCGCCGGGGCAACGTACAAGATTGAGGTCGCCAAGCCCGTAGCCGCTCTCGATCCCATGAAGCGCAACGATGCGCTGGAAGAAGCGGTCGGTGTCAATATGGAGTTCCTGGGCGCAACCCCGGAAGTGGCGTCGCCGGATGTCGGATCATCCGATATCGGCAACCTCAGCCACTACCTGCCGTCCATCCAGCCGTTCCTGGCCATCTGCGATACCGATATAAACATCCATTCCGTCGAGTTCGCCGCCGCCACCCAATCGGAACGCGGCCAAACGGCCATGCTGAACGCTGCCAAAATGCTGGCCATGACGGCCTACGACTTCCTGAACCAGCCGGAACTGCGCAAAAGCGCAGCCGCCGAGTTCGCTGGGAATTAGGGAATAGGAAACGGGGGCGGTCGGGAAAAGTTCACTCCGCCGCCACCAGCCCTGTTGAGCAGAGCCAAAAAGGGGGCCAGTTAATTCTGGGCTTTTCCCGATGGTAGATGTCCATGGTCTTTTTGAAGAGTTGAGATAACCACGGACCGGGCGGTTTCAAACGTCTTTGGAAAGTCGCCTTCTCTCGTCAGAAACATCATCATTGAAAGCAAATCGAGAAACCGAGCGGCCGCCTCCCAATTCTCGGGCAGATCACCACCGCTTTCACGATAGGACGTTGTCAATGGCGTTCGATAGTGGGGATCCATTTCCCCCCGATAACGAAAAAAGTTCCCAAAATCGACCAACGGCGATCCCGAGAAAGCGAATTCCCAATCAAGAAATCCTGTGAGCTTCCAAGTCCCGGTGTCCCTGCTGACCAAAAGGTTTTTTTGATTGAAATCCGAATGGGTCAGGAAAGTCGTGTTTTTCAGGCTTCGAATTCCCGCAAGATTGTCCGAAATGAAGGCCGTCAAATTGTCAAACACGTTTTTCCCGAGGCGGTCTTTCAACAACGGATTGCTCAGGCATTTCTGCATATACCCGCAGTAGCCGTCATAGAAACTTGAAAAAGGTTCGATGACTTCGAGGCCTTTGCCGAAAAAGCCGGAACGTCCGAACTTCACGGCATGTATCTTCGCTAGGCACCTCCCGATATCGGACCCAATTTCTTCGATTTCGGAAGGGCTCATTTGGTCTTCAACGGCGCAAAGCAATCGCCCAGGGAGAAATCCCAATACCGCAAAATGCCTTCCAAGATCGGCATTATTTATCTGAAACGCCTCGACTGTTGGAACCGGCGCAATTTCGCCAAGGTGATCAAGGATCGAGATTTCCGCTTCGAAATCTCTTTCGGAGCCGCCGCAAATCCGCAGGACACGGTCGGGTGCATCGCTCGCCGACACACGGTAGCTCGTATTTCTGAAACCGCCTGATAGGGGTGCCAAGCGTTTTACACAAGAGACGCCGACCGCTTCCAATGCCGCAAACATCTGTTTCTGCGTTGGGGCGTAGTTTGGTTCCCGACGATCAAATTTGCCATCAAAATCCAATTCACTTCCCCAACAGAATACTCGTCAACACGGCCCCAACCGGCTGGTTTTCGGGGCGTAATTTTTCCTTAAGCAATCGCGCCGTCAATTTGGGTTCCCAGCCCCAATCCCTAGCAAATCTTCTGAATATCCAGCTCCAAAATCCCTTCGGCTCCAGCCGCGCGGAGTTGCGGGATCAGGATGCGGACCTGATCGCGATCCACGACGGTTTCAACGGCGACCCAGTTCTTGTCCGACAGGTGGTTGACGGTGGGGGCGTTGAGGCTGGGCAGGACGCCGATCACCGCGTCTAGCGCGTCGGCAGGCGCGTTCATTTTCAAAAGCACCTTTTCGCGGGCCGTCAACGCAGCCGTTAATAACAGCGCGATCTGGTCGATCTTGGCCTTCTTGAAGGGGTCCTTGAGGGCTTCCTTGTTGGCGATGAGAACCGTGTGGGTCTGCATCAGGTCGCACACGATGCGCAGGCCGTGGGCCTTGATCGTGCTGCCGGTTTCGGTGATTTCAACGGCGGCGTCGGCCAGACCCTGCACCACCTTGCCTTCGGTCGCGCCCCATGAAAATTCGACCTCGGCATTGACGCCGCGTTCTTCCAGATAACGCCGCGTGAATCCGATCAGTTCGGTGACGACCTTTTTGCCTTCCAGATCCTCGACACTGTGGATATCGGATTCGCGGTCCGCCACCAGCACCCAGCGCGACGGCTTGTCGGACGCCTTGGAATAAACAAGGTCGCAAACGGTCTCGACATCGGCCTGCGTTTCCATCACCCAGTCCATACCGGTGAGGCCCACGTCCAGCGCACCGCTGGCGATGGTTGGCGCCATTTCCTGTGAACGCACAAGCGCACACGACATGTCGTCGTCGTCGATGGCCGGGAAATAGTTGCGCGAACGGCCGGAAACTTTCCACCCCGCCTGTCCGAACAGGTCGATGGTGGCGTTTTCCAGGCTGCCCTTGGGGATGCCGAATCGAAGTTGCTTCATGTCGTTCACGCTTTTCTGGCTGGTAAGTCTGCAATCGAAACCGCCGCTCAATAGCAAGTCGTGCCCCCTTGGCGCAACCCTTGTTTGCCCATGAGTGCAAACGGGTTAGGATGTGGGCATGATCGCACGTTCTTCCACCACATCCGCGCTGGCTGTTCTTCTGATGGCGCTTTTCGCCGTTTCGCACGGGTCTATCTTCGTGCGGATGGCGGATGCGCACCCCTTTGTTATTGCCGCCTTCCGGGTGGGAATCGCAGCAAGCGTGGTGGTGCCGCTGGCGCTGGCTCTGCGCTGGCGTGAGCTAAGTGCGCTCAGCCGCCGAACCGTACTTTACAGCATCGGCGCGGGGTGTTTTCTGGCGGTTCATTTCGTTACCTGGATCACGTCGCTCCAACACACGTCCATCGCCAACTCCACCGTACTGGTGACCCTGAGCCCGGTGTGGATCGCCATTGTCATGACCATCGTCACGAGGCGGCGGCCACCCGGACAGGTGATCGCCAGCGTCGGCCTTTCGGTGGCGGGTGGCGCGATCATCGGATACGGAAGCGCCGGAGCGGACACGGGTTCGTTGTTCGGCGACGGACTGGCCCTGTTGGGCGGCATGTGTGCCGCCGGGTACCTGATGCTGGGCCGGCTGGCGCGGCGCGACGGCGTTTCGCTGTTGTCGTACCTGGCGCTTTGTTACGGCGTCTCGGCGGCGCTGCTGTGGGCCTTGGTGCTGGTCATGGACCTGCCGATTACGGGATTGAGCGAGACAACGTACGCCGCCCTGATCGCCATGGCGCTGATTTCACAGGTAATCGGGCACGGCGGCTACAACTGGTCGCTTAAAATATTCAATCCGGGTTTTATCGCCGTGTGCCTGCTGGGCGAACCCATACTGGCCTCGACGTTCGGATTGCTTTATTTCGGTGAAGCCATTCCGCTGGCGACGCTGATCGGCGCGCCGGTGATTTTGAGCGGTATTTATTTAGGGGCCAGAGCCGAGCTGGGTTAGGGCATTTTCCGACCAAATAGAGGCATTCTGACGTGGCCGTTTTAGGCCGTGGTTAGGAGAGAAACACGCGGCGCGTAGCCTTTGCTACGCGTAAGGGGTTCGACGACGCCCCGGCCTAAAACGGCCCGCCCGAAGGGTGCGCTTCGGTGGCCGCCCGCGTCGTTGTTCCGCTCGCCCGATGCAAAGGCATCGCGCTTCGCGAAACACCTAGCGGATCGTTCCACCGAAGCGCATCAGAATACCTCTATTTGGTCGGAAAGTGCCCTAAGGCTTTCGCAGAACCAGGCACTGCCAGCTGCGCAGGTTGATGCGGCGCACGAGGCGCAAGCCCACCCGCCGATGGGCCGCGTAAACGCGATTGGCGTCGTGGGTCACGAAGCCCGCCAGCACGGCGTAGCCGCCCGATTGCAGATTGCGCGCAAGATCCCTGGCCATAACACAAAGCGGTTTGGCCAGAATGTTGGCGATGATCAGGTCATACGGGCCACGGCGACGAACTTCGCGGCTTTTGTATCCGTTCCCGAGAAGCGCCCGCACCTGCCCTTCGACGCCGTTAATACCCGCATTGGCGCGCGTCACGCGAACCGCATCGGCATCCACATCGGCGGCCCATACCGGTACACGCAGGGTTTTGGCAGCGGCGATGGCCAGAATGCCCGAGCCGCAGCCCATATCCAGAGGGCGGCGGAACCGCCGGTTGCGCAACCCGTCCAGCGCCAGAAGGCATCCCGAGGTGCTTTCATGGCGGCCCGACCCGAAGGCCAGCCCGGCGTCGACCTCAAGACTGATGCTTCCCAATGGCCGCGCATCGCGATGATCGGAATCGTGAACGAAAAAACGCCCCACCGAAAAGGGTTCAAATGCCCGCAGGTTTTCGGCCACCCAATCGCGCGGCGGTAACCAGGTAATGTCGATGTCAGGGAGCTTGATGCCGAAGGCGTTTGCCACCGTGCCGAAGCCGGCTTGAATGGCAGCTTGATCGGGTTCGGTGTCCGAATAGCCTTCAATACGGCCTTCGGGGGCGTCTTCGTCGGGAAGGAACCAGGTGACGGCGGCGCAATGAAGTTCCAGGCATTCGACAAAAGCATCGGCACAACGCCTTGGCACGATGCAGGCAATGCGCCAGACGGCTGCCGTAATGGTCACTTACGGAACTCCCAAGGATGGGTTGTTTCGGTGGGCTAAGGCCCCGTTATTCACTCTCGCCGTAACGCTCGGGCCAAATTTCTTCTTCGTTCCGGGCCGAGTTATGCGCAACGTCTTCGTGATCGTGAAATCCGATCACCATTCCGGCGGCATTTGTATCGACGACCGCCCATTTGGCGATCAAATCATCATAAACCACGGAGTACCGCGCCATATATTTTTCCCCCATGCTTAGATCTCCCTGGGGTTGGTTTCTTTTTTGGCTACCTTAGCCGCTCTTGGTAAAAAAAAGGTAAAAGCCCCGCGTTCGCCGCAGTATCTTCCTTTTCCCCCACTTGCCGGTTACACGTTGTCAACAAAGCTGTCAACAACCTTCTTGATGCCGGTGTGTTCGAAGTCTATTTCCAGCTTGTTTCCCTGGATTGCAACGATCCGGCCATAGCCGAACTTCTGATGAAATACGCGCTGTCCCAGATCAAATTTCGACCGCTCCTCAGCCCCTGATTCGGTTCGCCATCCGGCGTCGTCGATCAGCCCGGCGCGCCGTTGGCGACGCGCGCCACCGTTTCCGCCAAAAGAAGCCCCGCCATCACGAAACGCGCCGCGCGAACCGCCCTCGCCCAAGCCCCCGCCATACCCGTAAAGGCCAGGTGCCGCCGATCGCCGCACGTATTCTTCCGGCAACTCGTCGATAAAGCGCGACGGAATGGCGCTTTGCCATTGGCCGTAAATGCGGCGGTTGGCGGCGAAACAGATGGTGGCCCGCGCCCGCGCCCGCGTCAGCCCCACGTAGGCCAGCCGCCGCTCTTCCTCCAAACCGCCGGTTCCGCCTTCGTCCAACGCGCGTTGATGGGGGAACAGGCCCTCCTCCCAGCCGGGAAGAAAAACGGTTTCGAATTCAAGACCCTTGGCCCCGTGCAGGGTCATCAGGTTGACCTTGTCGTCGGTGACGGCCTCGTCGTTTTCCATGACCAGACTGACGTGTTCGAGAAAAGCCTCCAGACTGTCAAACTGGTCCATGGCGGCGACCAGTTCCTTCAAGTTGTCGATCCGGCCCGGCGCATCGGGTGCGCGGCTGGCCCGCCACATGTCGATATAGCCTGATTGATCCAGAACCTCGGCCATCAGTTCGCCCTGATTGGCCCCTTCCAGAAGACTGCGCCAGCGCTCGAACTCGACCATCAGGTTTGCCAGCGTGTTGCGCGCCTTGGCTTTCAGCTCGTCCGTCTCGACCAACTGGGCGACGGCAGCGCTGAGCGAAATGCGCTGGCTACGGGCCAGAATATGGACCGTCTGCAGAGTTGCCTTGCCGATGCCGCGTTTGGGCACGTTGACGATGCGTTCAAACGCCAGATCGTCATTGGGCTGCCAGATCACCCGCAAATAAGCAATGGCGTCCCGGATTTCCTGACGTTCGTAAAAGCGCTGGCCGCCGATAACGCGGTAGGGAACGCCCAGGGTAATCAGCCGTTCTTCGAACTCGCGGGTCTGAAAACCGGCGCGCACCAAAATGGCGATCTGGTTCAGCTTGTGTTTTTTGGAATGCAGAACCTCGATCTCGCCGCCGATATAGCGCGCTTCCTCGGCCCCGTCCCAGACACCGTTGAGCACCACCTTGTCGCCCGCGTCACCCTCGGTCCACAGGGTCTTGCCCAGCCGCCCGTCGTTGTTGGCGATCAGGCCCGAAGCCGCGCCCAGAATATTGGGGGTCGAGCGGTAATTGCGTTCCAGCCGCACCACATGGGCGCCGGGGAAATCTTTTTCGAAACGCAGGATATTTTCAACCTCGGCCCCACGCCACGAATAGATGGACTGGTCGTCGTCGCCGACACAGCAGATATTGCCGCCGGTCCCGGCCAACAGCCGCAGCCACAAATACTGAGCAACGTTGGTATCCTGATACTCATCGACCATGATGTAGCGAAACTGGTCGCGGTACTTCGCCAGCACCTCGGCGTCGTTTTGCAGAAGCGTCAGGCAGTGCAGCAAAAGATCGCCGAAATCGGCCGCATTCAGGCTTTGCAGGCGCGCCTGATAATCCTCGTAAAGGCTCAGCGCCTGCCCATCGAATGCGTCCGAGCCCTCGCCGCCAGTCACCTTGTCAGGCGTCAGTCCACGGTCTTTCCAGCGCTGGATGACCGACAACACGGCCCGCGCGGGTGTCTTCTTTTCATCAATGCCGTGAACGTCCAGCAACTGCTTGATTAGGCGCACCTGATCGTCATCATCGAGGATCGTGAAGTTGGATGACAAGCCGACGGCTGCCGCATGTTTGCGCAGGATTTTAACGCACAATGCATGGAAGGTTCCGACCCACCAGTTTTCGACCTCGGTCCCCAAAATCGCGCCGACCCGTTCGCGCATTTCGCGGGCCGCCTTGTTGGTGAAGGTGACGGCCAGAACCTGCCAGTGACGGGCCTTGCCTTGAATCAGGATGTGGGCCAGCCGGGTGGTCAGCACGCGGGTTTTCCCCGTGCCTGCGCCGGCCAGCACCAGATGCGGACCGTCGATGGCTTCAACGGCTTCGCGCTGCCCCTCGTTCAAACCGTCAAGGTAAGGAGTCCCAACCACCGGCGAGGGTGAAGGCGTGTTCGGTTCGGCCAAGTCAAAAGGATCAGACATGAGCGGGTTATAGCAATGGTTTTAAACATTCAAAAACCTTTTCGTCGGGCCGAAGGGTTCCCACTTAATTGGGATCGGTATTTTCAGGAGGATTGAAAATGCGCCTCCTTCATTGCATCACCGTTGTCGTCCTGATTGGCCTTTTCGCAAGCGCATCGGCCCCGGCAGCCACATTGACCCGCGAAAGCGTTCGCGAAATTCTCCGCGCCGTCGTGGTTGTTGAGGCCGACGTTCCAGCCGAAGCCCGAACCGCCAATTCCCTGGGCCGCACGCGCAGGGGCGCTGGCGTGGTGATCGACGGCGACGGTCTGGTTCTAACCATCGGATACCTGATCCTTGAAGCCAGTTCGGTAAACCTGACGGATTCGGAAGGGCGTGAAATCCCGGCTTCCATCGTCGCTTACGACCATGAAACCGGGTTCGGCCTGTTGCGTGCGCTCGCGCCGTTGGCGGTCGAACCGGTTCGCCTTGGCCGTTCTTCCAACGTGGGGGAAAGCGATGCGGTTCTGGCCCTCAGTCTGGACGGGCAGCAACCCATGACCCCGCAACGGGTGGTGGACCGCCGTCCGTTCGCCGGGTACTGGGAATACCTTTTAGAAAACGCCATCTTCACCGCTCCGGCCCATCCGGGTTTCGGCGGCGCGCCTCTTATCAACCCGCAAGGCGAATTGGTGGGGATCGGCTCTCTGGTCGTCAATGACGCCTTTCGCGGTCCGCCGATGATGCAGGGCAATATGTTTGTTCCCATCGACCTTCTGAAACCGATTATGGCCGATCTTCTTACATCTGGCCGCCGCACCGACCCGGCGCAGCCGTGGCTGGGCCTGACCACCGGCGAAACCGCGGGCCGCGTGTTCGTCACCCGTGTGACCAAGGACGGACCGGCAGATAAGGCGGGGATGCAGGCAGGCGACATCATCATGGGCGTCGACGGTCAAACCATTCACGGCATGGTGGACTTCTTTCGCAGGGTGCGGGCGCGAGGCGCCGCCGGAACGGAAATCCCCATGGACGTTCTTCCGGCGGCAGGCGAAAGCATGTCGGTCGGACGCGTTGTCGTCCGGTCGCGCGACCGGCATGATTGGCTGAAGCTCGCCCCCGGCAACTGAATCAGCAATCCACCAGATTGACGGCCAGGCCGCCGCGTGAGGTTTCCTTGTACTTGGACTGCATATCGTTGCCGGTCTGGCGCATGGTTTCGATGACCGTGTCCAGCGGCACCACATGGCTGCCGTCGCCTTCCAGGGCGATCGAAGCCGCATTGATGGCCTTGACCGCGCCCATGGCGTTGCGCTCGATGCAGGGGATCTGAACCAGCCCGCCGACGGGATCGCAGGTTAGTCCCAGATTATGCTCCATGCCGATCTCGGCGGCGTTCTCGATTTGGCGGTTGGTCGCGCCCAAGGCGGCGGCCAGCCCGGCGGCGGCCATTGAACAGGCCACGCCGACCTCGCCCTGACAGCCCATTTCAGCCCCCGAGATGGAGGCGTTTTCCTTGTAAAGCCCGCCGATGGCTCCCGCCGTAAGCAGGAACGTGAAGATGCCCGCTTCGTCCGCGCCCTCGCAAAATCTCTCGAAGTAAGAGCCCACCGCCGGAATGATCCCCGCCGCCCCATTGGTGGGCGCGGTTACGACGCGGCCACCGGCGGCATTTTCCTCATTCACCGCGATGGCGAAAAGATTGACCCAATCGAGCACTTCGAGCGGTCCGGAGCGGTCATGGCGCACGCGGTCGCGCAAGGTCTTGTGAATGGTTCCGGCCCGCCTGGGCACGCCCAGCGGGCCTGGCAATTGCCCTTCGGCGGACATGCCGCGCCGGATGCCATCGCTCATGACCCGCCAGATGCGGCGCAAGCCTTCGAAAATCTCGTCCTCGGAACGCAATGCCCGTTCGTTGGCCAGCGCAATTTCGGCAACCGACTTTTCCGCTTTTTCGCCCATGGCCAGCAAATCGGCGGAACTTTTGAACGGATAGGGAAATTGGACGGGCGGAACGGCGCTTTCTTCCTCGTCCACTTCGTCTTCGCCGACGATGAAGCCGCCCCCGATGGAATAATAGATGGCCGTTTGCTGACACGATCCGTCCGCACCGAAGGCCGAAAACCGCATGCCATTGACATGGCGGGGCAACAACTCGTTCCCGCGCATGACGATATCGGTCTCGGCACTAAAGGAAACGGATGCGCCACCGCCCAGCGGCAGGGTTCCGGTGGCACGAACAAGCGCCACGATACGCGCCACGTCATCGGGATCGACGGTCTCGGGCGCCGCCCCGGCAAGGCCCAGAATTAACGCCGTGTCGGTTCCGTGCCCCAACCCGGTCAACGCCAGGGAACCGAATAGTTCAATGGCGACGCGCCGGACCTCGCCCCCGTTCCCGGTTTCTGTAACAGAGCTCACAAACCGCGCGGCCGCCTTCATGGGGCCGACGGTGTGCGAACTGGATGGTCCGATACCGATCTTGAATATGTCGAACAGGCTGATGGTCATTATTCGTGCTCTTCGCGTCGGTTTTCCACGAGGGCCCGATTATACGCCGCAAAAACGTCACGTTCATGAACGCATCCGTGGAAAATCAGGGAATCGATGGAATCGACAACGGCGATTCGCTGCTCGCCGCAATTGCTGAAAACCTCCATGGCGTGCTCCAGGTCATCGGTAATGGCAATGACGTGTGGATGAAGCCGCGCCACATCGCTGGCCGTGACCAAATCATCGACGTCCTCATCAAAGGCGAAACCGGCCAGATCGGACAGTGTGATGGTGCCGACAAGCGCGTCGTCATCGTCAACCACGAAAATTTCGCCGCCCGGCGCACCGGGCAAGAGTTTCCTTATTTCGGGCAGGCGGACCTCGGGACCGATACGCGCGCATTCAATGACCATGACATCGCGCACCCGTAAATCGCGCAACAAAGCGCTCTCGAAACCGCTGCGAAGGTCGAGCCCCCGTCTCGCCAACTGCCACGTGAAGAAACTATGGCCGGTTATTTGTTTGGTGACGATAGACGAAATGACCACGGCCACCATCACAGCCACGGTCAGGCCGTAATCGCTGGTCATCTCGAAGATGATCAGGGTGGTCGAAATGGGCGCGCCCAGAATGGCGGCGGCGACCGCTCCCATGCCGACCACGGTATAGATATCCGCCCCCGACGACAGGCCGTGAAACACGTTCGTCACGGCAACGCCGTATACCCCGCCCAGCATGGCCCCGATACAAAGCGCCGCGCTGAAGATGCCGCCGCCGAAACCAAAGCCGATACTGATGGTCGTCGCCACCAGCTTGCCGATGAAAGCCGCCAGCAATATAGCCCAGGGAAGCGCCTCTTTCAGGGCGTCGTCGGTGACGCCGTACCCAAGGCCCAGAACATGGGGAATGAAAATAGCGATGCCGCCGACCAGAAACCCGCCGACACCCGGACGCAGCCAAACGGGGCCGGGAACCTTCGCCGACACTTTGCCCGCCGCCGTGACGCCGTACATTACCCCGATCGCGCTGAACGCGGCCAGCAGGCCCAGAATCGCGAAAGCGGGCATCTCGACAAACGAAACGCCAACGTGCTGGGTAATGATGAAGGCCGGAAAATCACCGAAATAGGCGTGCGAAACCATCGTTCCGACGACGCTCGATATAACAATTGGGGCAAACGCGCTAAGTCCGTAGTGGCCGATAATCACCTCGTTGGCGAATAAAGCGCCGGCAATGGGCGCATTAAACGAAGCGGCCACCGCAGCGGCCACACCGCAGCCCATGAGCGTGCGCGATAGCGAGCGCGTCAAATGCAGAACTTTGGCCAGATAACCGCCCAGCGACGCGCCCAGATGCACGGCCGGACCTTCGCGCCCGACCGACGCGCCGACGCCGATGGACAGGCAATCGATGATCGCCGTCTTGAGGCCGCGCCGCAAGGACATGCGCCCGCTTCGCAGGGCCGTGGCGGCAATGACGTCGGCCACCGTGGAGGCCCGTTTACGGCGCAGGAAGTACTGAAACAAAAGCCCAACCAGAAGGCCGCCCACCGTGGGCGCCAATAAAACCCACCACCACGGCAGGGTCGCCACATGTTCGTACAGGCGCTCGCTGCCCGTTCCGTAAAAGACCGACTGAACCTGCGAGATGCCTTCGCGAAAGACAATAATCGCGCCGCCCGAGCAAGCGCCCACGAAAACGGCCAGAACCGCCAGGATCAACTGGTCGTTCCGCAGAACCCGCCGCGCCCGCATCAGGACCCGGCTTATGGTAATCCGCTCACTCGCCATGACACCGATTATTTGGTTGCTCGTCGTGAAGAAATGAATACGAGGAAACACCCCTTGCGTCAAACAACGGTCCCAATGGCCGAAGAACGTTGCAGCCGCCTTTGCGCCTGTGTCATAAGCGCAGGCGAAAGCGTGTGTAACTTCGGCGAAAATCGATGAGCGACGAAAAAGACGAAAAAACCGCGGTTCCGGAACTTGCCGTGGTCGTTCCTGTTCATAACGAGGCCGATAACGTCGCCTCGCTGATCGGCGAAATCCGCGCCGCGCTGGATGGCGTCTTCGACTACGAAATCGTCTATGTGGACGATTGCAGCGATGATGAAACGCCCGCAACGCTGAGTGAGATCGGTGCTGAATGTGATCGGCTGCGGGTCCTGCGGCACAAAAAACGCGCTGGCCAAAGTGCGGCCATTTCCACCGGCATTCGTGGGGCGCACGCCCCCATCATCGCCACACTTGACGGCGACGGGCAGAATGATCCCGCCGACATCCCGGCGCTGGTGGAAAAACTGCGCCGGTCGGTCCATCCCGAACGTCTTCTGGTCGCCGGACACCGCGCCAAACGGCGTGATACCGTAATCAAGCGCGCCTCATCTCGCATCGCCAACGGTGTGCGGCGCAATCTGCTGGGTGATGGCACGCCCGATACCGGCTGCGGCCTGAAGGTTTTCAGCCGCGAGGCATTTTTGGCCATGCCCGGTTTTGATCACATGCACCGGTTCCTGCCAGCGTTGATGCTGCGCCACGGTGGTCGCGTGACATCGGTGGAGGTCAATCACCGGCATCGGGCAGCGGGCAAGACCAAGTACGGCGTCTTCGACCGATTGTGGGTGGGCATCACCGATATTCTGGGGGTCATGTGGCTGCAGCGCCGAAGCATCAATGCCGAATTTGAAGAGACCGACCCCGGCGAACAAGGAAACGAGGATTGACCTCGCCTAGCTTCCGGTCGCGGTTTATCCGCCTGGGCCTTCGCGGTCTCGTGATGATTACGGTTTTCGTTCTCGTCGGCCTGATCTTACGCGAGGTCGAGCAGGGCTCGCTGCTAAGTTCCCAATGGATCGACGCGGAAGTGAGCAGTCGCGGGCTGACCGGCAAGCTCGTATTCCTGGCTGCCGCCACCGTGTTTACGGCGTTCGGCTTGCCCCGTCAGGTGGTTTGTTTCCTGGGTGGATACGCTTTCGGATTTGTCGGCGGAACGGCCCTGGCCCTGGGCGCGACGGTCATGGGGTGCGCGTGTGCGGCGCTGTTCGCCCGCTTTATGGGCCGTGATCTGGTAGCGGCCCGGCTGCCCGAGCGCATTCGCGCCGCCGATGTATTCCTGCTTAATCACCCGTTTTCGCTGACCCTGCTCATCCGTCTTCTGCCGGTGGGCAGCAATCTGGCGACAAATCTGGTGGCCGGACTTTCCAGCGCCAATCTGTGGCCCTTTTTGGCGGCTTCCGCCTTGGGCCATCTGCCGCAATCGGTGGTGTTCGCCCTGATCGGCAGTGGCATTAACGTGGACCCCGAAATCCGTATTACGCTGGGCGTCGTGCTGTTCGTCGTATCCATGCTGATCGGCATGTGGCTCTATATACGCTTTCGCCGCGACGGCGCGTTCACGGCGGCGCTGGCGGCGGTTGTCGGGGACGAAAACGGCCATGCGAGCTGAGCGCAGCACCCTGTTGTGGATCGGGCTTTGGCTCGGCGTGGTGGCCGCCGCTTTGATTGCGCGACCGCTCATGCCCATGGACGAAACGCGTTATCTGGCGGTGGCGTGGGAAATGTGGCTGGGCGGCGATTTTCTGGTTCCGCATCTGAACGGCGAAACCTACAGCCACAAACCGCCGCTTCTTTTCTGGTTGATCAACGCGGGCTGGGCGATATTCGGTGTGAACGACTGGTGGCCCCGTCTGGTGGCTCCGCTTTTCGGGCTGGGAACCCTGTTTATGACCGCACGGCTGGCCGGAAGACTTTGGCCGGACCGGCCCGACGTGGCGCGGCTGGCCCCGTTCATCGTCATGGGCAGCCTTTTCTTTACGATTTTCACCACGCTGACCATGTTCGACATGATCCTGGCTTTTTTCTCGGTGCTGGGCCTGTGCGGCATACTGACGGCCTGGCGGGGCGACTATCGGCTGGGCTTCGCCGTGCTGGCCGTCGCCATCGGGCTGGGCGTTCTGGCCAAGGGACCGGCCATTCTTTTGCATACGCTGACGGTTGCTGCTTTGGCTCCGCTTTGGGGCCCCAAACTGAGCACCGCGAAAACGAACTGGGCCAAGTGGTATGGCGGAACCATTGGTGCGGTTTTGCTGGGCGCAGCCATCGGGCTCGCGTGGGCGATACCGGCCGCCAAGGCGGGCGGACCGGCCTACGCAGAAGCCATTTTCTGGGGACAATCGGCGGGCCGCATGGTCAACTCCTTCGCCCACGGGCGACCCTGGTGGTGGTTCATAGCCGCGCTGCCGGTCATGGTCCTGCCGTGGGCGATATGGCCGACGCTGTGGAAGGCGTTGCCGGGCGCAAAATCGGCAATTTCATCGGGGGCCGGGCGTTTCTGCGCGTCATGGTTCGTGCCCGCCTTCATCGTCTTTTCGGCGATCAGCGGCAAACAGCCCCACTACCTGCTTCCCGAATTTCCGGCGCTGGCGCTCTTCGCCGCATTCCTTTTGACCCATCTGCCCGACCCGTGCAAACGCCCGCGCCTTACCATGGCATTACCCGCCGCCTTGTTCGTTCTTGTGGGCGCCGCTGTCGCGAGCGCGCCGTTCCTTCCCGTTTCGCTTCCCTTTGTGGTCGAAGGACTTCAACCGATTGGCGGCATTGTGTTGATCGTGGCCACACTGGTCATCGTCGCATCGGCCCGCCCCGGCATCCACCTAGCCGTTTCGAACCTGACGGCACTGTCGGCGGCAGCCATCGTGGCCGCGCATCTGGCGGCGGGTCCGGTCCTGACCGAAGTCTACGACGTTTCCCCGGTCGCCAAAAAACTGGCAAGCTGGCAAAAGGCGGGGCACCCCATCGCCCATTACGGCAAGTATCACGGGCAGTTCCAGTTTCCGGGACGGTTGCGCGAACCGGTGGCTGTGATTGGCGATGGCAATGCCGCCGACTGGCTGGCGCAGAACCCGACCGGCAAGATTGTCACCTATCACCGAAACGAGCCCACCGGCGCGACCCCCGAAATAGCTCGCCGGTTTCGCGGCAAGTGGATGATCGTCTGGGATGCCGCCACGGCCACCGAAGACCCCGATATCCTCAAAAGGCGATAATTCTTTCACGATATTCGCCTTTTTTCCGCCGTCGCCCTTGACTTAGCAAGCGAATCTCCATAGATCGTTGGCACTCGTTCGGGGAGAGTGCTAACACCCCCCGGATTTTTGTTTTTGGCCAGTGGGTTGTCCATTGGTTTACTGGTGGATTGACCACTGGTTTGTTGGAGGAAATTGCAAATGAAATTCAGGCCGCTGCATGATCGCGTGCTGGTTCGGCGTGTTGAGTCGGACGAAAAAACGGCGGGAGGGATCATCATCCCCGATTCCGCCAAGGAAAAGCCCATGGAAGGCGAAATCATCGCC
>Ga0233430_1002285_pt1 | contig 22706 bp, 28 predicted proteins | sample SI_118_April2016_2_FD_179883 | JGI IMG/M metagenome (GOLD analysis project Ga0233430, IMG submission 179883) | Seawater microbial communities from Saanich Inlet, British Columbia, Canada - SI_118_April2016_150_MG | ecosystem: Environmental > Aquatic > Marine > Inlet | place: Canada: British... | reverse complement strand
AATTATTATCTCAAAGTGTATGCAGGACGACCTACACCATTATATTATGCAAAAAATTTATCAGAAAGAATTGGTGGCGGTAAAATCTATCTTAAACGTGAAGACTTGCTTCATGGTGGAGCTCACAAAATAAACAATACACTAGGCCAAGCATTACTTGCAAAAAAAATGAATAAAAAAAGAATCATTGCAGAAACCGGAGCAGGGCAACACGGGGTTGCAACTGCAATGGCATGTGCAGCATTAGGAATGAAGGCCGAAGTATACATGGGTTCCAAAGATACAATTCGACAAAAGCTAAATGTGTATCGAATGAATTTACTTGGATGTAAAGTTCATCCTGTTAGTTCAGGCTCAAAAACCCTCAAAGACGCAATTAATGAGGCAATTCGTGACTGGATTACAAATGTAGAAAACACTTACTATTTGCTAGGATCTGCAGTAGGACCACATCCATATCCGGTGATGGTTCGAGACTTTCAAAGTGTAATTGGAAATGAAATTAAATCTCAAATGAAAAAAATCAACAAATCAGTAGACAGCGTCATTGCATGTGTTGGTGGAGGATCAAATGCAATTGGAACATTTTATCCCCTAGCTGATTCAAATGCAGAAATTATCGGAGTAGAAGCTGCAGGTCTTGGATTAAAAACAGATAAACATTCAGCAACACTATCTGCTGGAAGTAAGGGAGTACTACACGGAATGATGTCATATCTATTACAAGATAAAGAAGGACAAGTTACAGAGACTCACAGTATTTCTGCAGGATTAGATTATCCAGGAGTTGGACCTGAGCATTCATACTATAAAGATACAAAACGTGTAAAATATCACTCAGCTACGGATGCTGAAGTAATTGATGCATTTCAAATATTGACTAGAACTGAAGGAATCATCCCAGCTTTAGAATCATCTCATGCAATTGCTGAGGCAATCAAAGTTGCAAAAAAGTCAAAGAAATCAGAATCAATTGTAGTCACTCTATCAGGAAGAGGAGACAAAGACGTCGAGGAAGTACAAAATTATTTGAATAAACATGACAAGAATTAAAGAAAAATTTACAGCACTTGATTCTCAAAATCAAAAAGCATTGATTGCATACATCATGGCAGGATTTCCAAATGAAAAGGCAACAATCTCAACTGTACGTGGACTGGTAAAAGGTGGTGTAGATATTATTGAATTAGGTTTTCCATTCTCTGATCCTTTAGCTGATGGTCCTGTAATTCAAAATGCAAGTACCATCTCATTACAAAAGGGAGCAAATATTGCAAAGTTTTTCTCACTAGTGAAAAAGATTAGAAAAGAAACTGATGTTCCTATAGTACTAATGACTTACACCAATATTCTATACAATAAGGGATATGCCAAGTTTATCGCCGAGGCAACAAAAGCAGGAATTGATGGGTTTATTCTGCCTGATATGTCAATTGAAGAATCAAAAGATTATCTTTTGGCTGCAAAAAGTAAAGCAGATACAATTTTCCTAATATCACCAAATACCAGTAAAACAAGAATTTCAAAAATATCAAAAGCAACATCTGGATTCTTGTATCTTGTTGCAGTGTATGGTACAACTGGAGTAAAAACTGGAATTAAAAAATATACAATTGATGCAATAAAGCAAGTCAAAAAACAAACCAAAGGAAAAATTCCAATTGGTGTTGGATTTGGGGTATCAACTCCAGATGATGTAAAAATATACATCAATGCAGGTGCTGATGCAGTAATTGTTGGTAGTGCATATTTGAAATTAATAGAAAAAACTCCTCAAAGAAATCTTGAATCAAAGATTGCATCATTTACAAAATCACTCAAAAAACAGACCATAAAATAAAAACGTCAAAGAGAGGTGGCCTTGGTGTAACTATATTGAGGGGAGACTCTCGCAGTAGTCGACCACCAGACTAGAGGTTCTCAATTCAGTATATACAAATAAAAATAAAAAATGATTGGTAAGATCAACTAAAATCTGTTTAAAAATAAATGATTTTTTTTACAATTGTAAAGTTTCTAAAGTATTGATAATTTACTTCGAGCTAAAAATAATGTAGAGATTAATCCAACACTCAAAACACCCATTGCTAAAAATCCAAACTCTGGAATTACATGTGCACCCATAATTTTGATTTCTTTAGAAAATGGCTCCATTTCAATAATTAATTTAGTTCCAGTAAAAACATCTTCAGATGAAAATTTAGTTTCTTTACCATCAACCCAAATTACAGTAGGAGCATCAATTAATTCAACTGGTAAAACAATAATTAATTCCTCAAGTTCTGTATCACCTGAAATATGAAATGTTAGTGTTTTTTCATTAGAATCAACATCAACTAGAGATTGCAAATTTGTATCAAGAATGTATTTTATCTCAAAGCCCAATCCATCATCAGTGAATCCTGATGCAACCTTGTCAATAGTTTGAACACTACCAAGATTATCAGTTACATGGACTATACCATTCATCCAAGGGTGTAGACTACAATAATAGTAAAAATCGCCCAAATCATCAAATTGTCTAGTATATGATTCCCCAGCAGTAAAAAATCCACTATCAAAAGTACCATCCTCCTCACCTGACTGAGTAACGGAAGTTACGGTATGAAATGCAGTATCACCATTATGCCAAGTAATGGTATCACGAGGGTAAATTGTAATCTCACCAGTAGTTACACCAGTTGAGGATTCTGACCAAAAGTATGGGGCTCCAGGATCTGATGCGCCTGATGGGATTTTGATATCATATTCTGTCTGAGCAAAAGCCAAAGTAGATGAACCTACGATAAGCACAACTAACAAAGGTAAAATAAAAATGGATTTCAACAAATCATTTACTGCAAACAGCTATTTCAACTATTCCCGAATAACAAAACATACAAAAACCAGATACCCGTTTCATTAATGTGCAGACGAAGTTTATTTTTGTCACAGGTGGTGTGATGTCTGGCCTTGGAAAAGGCGTTACTACATCCTCGATTGCAAAATTACTACAATTAGCTGATCAAAAGGTTTCATGTGTAAAGATAGATCCATATCTAAATTATGATGCAGGAACTATGAATCCAGTTGCTCATGGCGAGGTCTTCGTTACAGATGATGGCGGAGAATGTGATATGGATATTGGAAATTATGAGAGATTCTTAAATCAAGATATTCCAAAAAGCCACAACATAACAACTGCTCAAGTTTATTCTTCAGTTATTGGTGCAGAAAGAAAAGGAGAGTATCTCGGAGCATGCGTTCAAATAATTCCACATGTAACGGATGAAATAAAAAATAGAATTAGGAAAATTGCCAAAGATGAAGATTTAGATTTTCTTATTGTAGAGTGTGGCGGAACAGTTGGAGATATTGAATCATTACCATTCTTAGAGGCACTCAGACAAATGAGAGTTGAGGAGGGTCCTCAAGGAGTAATCTTTGTCCATGTTACACTAGCACCATCATTAGATGTTGTAGGAGAACAAAAAACAAAGCCAACCCAACACAGTGCTCAAGAATTAAGAAGAATAGGAATTCAGCCAGACTTTTTGGCAGTGAGATGTACTTTACCATTAGAGGAAAAAACAAAAAAGAAGATTGCAATGTTTACTAATGTAACTGCAAGTGATGTGTTATCGTGTCATGATGCAAAATCAATCTTTGAAGTGCCACAGATGTTATACGACCAAGGAATAATGGATTCAATATTTACCAAATTTGGAAAAGTTGGAATGGTTAATGCATCGGCTAATTGGGATAAATGGAACAAAATCGCACAAAACATGGTAAACCATGAAGACCAAAAAATAAAGATTGCAATGATTGGAAAATATGTTACCCTAACCGATAGTTATGTGAGTGTAAATCACGCACTAAAACATGCAGGAGCAGAAATTGGAAAGTCAGTCGATATTGACTGGATAGATTCTGAATCAATTACAGATTATAGTGTATTATCAAAATATAATGGAATTCTAATCCCAGGAGGATTTGGAACTAGAGGATCTGAGGGAATTATACAAACTGCAAACTATGCACGTGAAAACAATATCCCATATCTTGGAATTTGTTTTGGATTTCAGCTAGCAGCAATTGCATTTGGACGAAATGTGATGAAATTAAAGGATGGAAATTCAACTGAGATAAAACCTGATACAAAAAACCCAATTGTAGATTTACTTCCAGAGCAAAAAGAGGTTTCAGATATGGGAGGATCACTAAGACTGGGTGCAAACAGTATTCAAATCAAACAAAGTACTAATGCACAAAAAATCTACAATACAGAAACTATCAGTAAACGTCATAGACATAGATATGAAATTAACAAAGAATACATTCCAGAATTTGAAAAAAATGGATTAATATTTTCTGCTGAAAGTGATAATGGAAAAAGGATGGAAATGTTGGAAATACCATCACATAAATTCTATCTAGGAGTTCAATTCCATCCTGAATTTAACAGCAGACCAGGGCATCCTGAAGAATCGTTTTTAGCATTTATCAAAGCAGCATCAAACTAAGTTCTAGGCATAAAATTAATCAATGATCATATCAAAATACAAAATTATTCAATCTTTGATATTTCATAGATTTTTTGTCTTGCATCTCTGATTGATACTTTCTTTTTGACATATCCTTTTTTTAATAGATGACTCAATGCCAATCTTACTGTTCTATCAGGCAGTAGAGTTTTGTTTGCCAAATCTTTTTGAGTTAAAGCCCCCTCATACTCTAATGTTTTTAGTAACAATTTGGAGCTTGGTGGCATACTGAGTAGTTCTTCTGCCAAGTGAACCTTTTTTGCAAGTGCAGAAATTGCAGTAGAATCTTTTTTGAGACGAATAATTTTTGCAGGTGGAGAAAATTGCGTACACTCTACAGTCTTGTTTACTTTGTATCGGTCTAATCCATCAAGTACTACTTCACAGTGCAGTCTTGCAGAAATATCATCAATCTCAATTGAGCTTTCATTTGATACAATAATTGGTCTTCTAGTCACATCCAAAGAGTTTACAGAAATTATCTCAAAAACTGCAGAATCCTGAAACAATACAGGACCACCAGCAGACATGGAATAAGCAGAAGAACCAATTGGTGTCGATACAATTATTCCATCACTATTATCGTGCCATACTTCCTCTCCATTAACACGAAGTGTATGCTCCATGAGTATTGCACTCTTTGATGAAAAAACTGCAACATCATTTAAAACAGGATATACGTTTCGTCCATCAATTTTTACACCAAGTCTTGGAACTTTTTCAATTGTATACTTTTGTTTTTTTAATACACTAACATATGTTGCAAATTCTTTTAGATCAATTTGTGCCAAAAATCCACTTGCCTCACCTTCACTAATTCCTAAAATAGGTAGTGTGGCATCAAATGTTCTATGAAAATAATTTCTCACACCCTTATCTCCACCCAAAACAATAACACAGTCAGCTTGTTTTCCTTTTGATTTGGTAATTGGAAAGGATACAATATCAGAGGAATCTAAAATTTTTTTCAGAGTTTTTGCTGCAGTTTCAGTTGCAGGTGAACTGTAAATGCCTATTTGCACAGAAGAGTGGAACTATTTGGTGCAATAAAAGAATATTTGATTAAAATTGAATCGAATCTAGGCGTAAATATAGAAAATAATTTTATTTTGAATCATTTAGATTCAAACCAACACATTCAAAAAATGTTCTGTCTTTAATTTCCGAATCCCATTTTTGATGGAATTTATAGGTCATAATGCCATCATCCAAAAATGATTAATTTCACAGTAAACGATAATTTTAGTTCGGATTTAAGGGATTAGGAATAAAATTACAAATCTCGAAACTTTACCAAGTTGTAAAAATACGATGCATTGGTTTGGACTGTTCCTTTTTTAGGAATTTTCTGCAAACCTAAATTCTTTGATTCAAGTGCTGCCTGTGCAGCCCCTCCAGCAAAGCACAACGCCCACAAAAAGTCTTTTTCTTTAAGCATAGTACAACAAAATGTAGAACAAAAAATATCACCAATCCCCGTAGTATCATGAACTTGTTTGTTAGGTAATGAGATAGAATATACTTTGTCTTTAACTAAAAGAGAGACTTCAGTTTTGTTTGTTAGTATTACATGCTCTACACCTTTTTTCTGTAATGCCAACATCATTTCATCATGAGTGCCATTAACAATGTGTTGCGCTTCTTCAGGATTTACCTTAATGGCATTAACACCAGATAAATTAATATCAGTATTTTCTAAAACAATATTATTTTGTGAATCTTTTTGTCTCAAGAATCCTTGAGGATCAACGAAAAGAAAATTAGAATCTTTTTTGATTTCTTTTAGAGTGTAATTTGTAATTTCATGATATATTGGACTAACAAGATGACCGTCAGCTGAAACACTAGTGTAATCAATTGAGTCACACTCATGTTCTAGTTTTAGAGTTCTATCTGCACCAGTAATAGATATTGCAAATTTTGTGGTATCGTTTTGAGATTCAGAATTGCCAAAATTTATTTTATTTTCAGTAAAGTATTGTTTTGGAAAGTTTGGTCCAAATTTAGTATACAAATCTACATCAAACTTGAATTGTCTGGCAGTAATCCCACAATAACATGCAGAACCACCAATTTGCTCATAATTTGTTCCATTAAGGGTAATAGTATCAACAGCACAATGAGCAAAAACAGCTAATTTCATTTCTCTTGATTCAATGTGTAACTGATTTAGTTTTTTGCATTTTTTTTCTCAATACAGTCTTTGCAGAGGATATCACCTTTTTCTGAAATGATCTCCACGTCAGATGTATAGCAACCATGACACAAACCACGCATTATGAATCAATTACAATACAACGATCTAGAATTAAAACATGTATTGTTTTTTGAGATAATTGAGGCTCAAATCAGGTAATTTTTTTCAAAAATCCTCAAGAATATAAGTAGGCAAATCAGTTTACCGACATGCCACTAAAGCGTGCAAGTAGAGGTCGTACTAAAGGAGGAAAAGGATCTTCAGGTACAGTTCAATGTACAAACTGCGGTCAAACAGTTCCAAAAGACAAGGCCAAAAAAGTAACATCTAGATTAAATCTTGTAGAACATACATTGGCAAAAGAACTACGTGCACAAGGCGCATACATTGCATCACCAACAGTTCTAAAACACTATTGTATTTCATGTGCAATTCACTTTAAAATTCTAAAAATCAGATCAGCTGATAATAGAAGAAAACGCGGTAAACTTCGTTAGTCTTCTTTAATATTTTTTGTAGTTACAATCATTCTCTGAATTAAGGTAATTCCTGCAATTATTACAACAATGATTACAGCGTATTCCATAAAACCAATTATTCCAATTATTGCAATTGCTAACAATCGTTCTGCACGTTCACCAATTCCAATTCCTTGTAGTTTTACATTGATGATATCAGATTTGGCTCTAGCATAACTTACCAATAGTGATAGTGTGATTGCAAGAAATACCAAATACGGTTCTGCATAACCACCAACTAGTATTCCAAAAAATATTGCAACTTCAGCAATTTTATCAAACATTGAATCCATGTACGAGCCTTTTTTGGATGTCTTGCCAGTTACACGTGCTACTTGTCCATCAACCATATCAAAGAATCCAGAAACTAGTAACAAAATTCCTCCAATAATTAATCCAAATTCAACACCCATTCCATAAACGATAGCTGAAAGAATTGCAAAGCCAAGACCTACTGCAGTCCAAAAGTTAGGAGATAGTCCAGTAGACGCAAATCCACGACCAATTTTTTCTAATGCAGGCTTTAGAGTGTCTCTAAGATTGTTTAACACGAAATCTCACCAAATCACCATCTAATAAAGTGAACAGGATGTAAAATAAGGTTAAGATTTTTAAAATAAATAATTTATTGATGGTATGAAGTTTAAAATTAATTGTTTAACCCAGATCCACCACAGTATTTGTAATTACAGGTATTTGACGTTCTACAGTTAATGAAGCACCAGTTGCAACAATTAGTTCAACTTTAATCGTATCTAATGCAGTTGGTCTATCAGATGCAGAATATGCCACTATTAATACAGCATGTTCACCTTCATCCAATATATCATTGGCACTGGATTGTTGTGGCCAATAGATAAATGCCGAAGTAGAAACAGGGGAATTTCCAGTTACAGGGTGTGCTAAATCGAAATCACTAAATGATGTACCACTCTCACTGGTTGCCTGTGTAAATGCTGCAGATACGGATTTATGTTCTGCAGTATAAATTGGACCATCGTATATATCATCATACTCTACAGAATTACTTAGATATTTCACAGCAGTGGTTGCAGCAGATAAACTAACTTCATCACCACCAGAAGTAATCTTTATTGGAATTGCAGTGGCATTGAGATACGGAGTGGTATCACATCCACCTGCAGCTAGAGTACAACCTACACCAGTAACTTTACCAGCAACTTGCATGCTACTACTTCCCTCACCCAAACTAGAGATGACGGTGGTCTTTGCCTTTTGTGAAGTAGTGAATCCCATGTTAAGTACAACAAATGCTAAGGCTGCAGCAACGATTACAAATGCAATCATTACTATTGCAGACTCTACACCGATGACTCCACGATGAGAATGTCGCGTTGCCTTTCGATGTAATTTCATTGATAACTAAAAAGAGGAAAATGGTATAGCATAGCGTGTGTTTGGGCTGAACAATCAAAAAAAAATAGAAATTATTCAAAATTTAACCTCAAATTGACTGGAATTAACACTAGTAAAACATCAGAATTAAGAAAGATGATATATCAAATTTTCTTGTTAACTTGCAGATAGGTTCATGGCAATCATAGTAGACATAATTTTTGCAGCAAGTGAAGCTGTTGCACCATTATCATGATACGGGTTTAGTTCCACAATATCCACACCAGTCACTTTACTATCTTTGAAGGAATCAATCAAATCAAATAGTTCACGGGAGGTAATTCCAGCAGCTTCTGGATTACCAACACCTGGAGCAAATGCGGGATCCAATACATCAAGATCAAAGCTAGAATAAATTGAATCAAATGAAGACACATGGTCTTTTAACAATTGAGGTCCTTTACCTTCTCTGATTTCTTTATCAGTAATTGTTTTGATGTTATTTTCTTTGAGAAATGATAATTCTTCTGCAACAAATGCACGAGCACCAACATGTAAGATGTTGTCAGCACCATTTTCCTCAACTATACGTCTGAGATATGATGCATGACTTAGTTTGATATCTGCAAATTCATCTCTTAAATCATAATGTGCATCAAAGACAACATAACCCGTCTCTTTTGGGAAACTAGGATAAGTACCATATGTAATTGAGTGTTCACCACCTAAAATGAAAAGTTGTTTTTGTTTTGCTACAAGTTCTTTAGTAATTTTTTTTACCATATCAATCATTTCGGATGCTACAACGGTATGGCGAGTATTTCCCAAATCTTCAATATTTGCAGTCTCCAAATCTATACCAAGTTCTGGATGAAAAACTTCAATGTTGTTAAATGAATCACGAATTGCATCTGCACCAAATCTGCAACCAGGTTTGTAGGAATGAGTTGAATCAAATGGAATTCCAAATACAGTAGCTACAGGCTCAGAATCATCATCAGATGAAGTGATTAGCGGGTTTTTGTTCATGTATAAATCAAGAAAACTCATATCAACTACACCATTAGTTGCGGTCTCTTTGATAGGTATACAGGTAAATTCAAACCAGTGAAAGGTTTACCCTTTGTTTGTTCATTAATTTCCTTTAAGAAATCATCAAATGAGATTTCTCTAACATCGCCTGTTTTTCTATCACGAATACTAAGATTTGCAGAATTTTTTTCTTTTTCACCAATGACTAGAATGTATCTTATCCATTCCTTTTCTGCTTCACGAATTCTTTTTCCAATACTTTCGTTTCTATCATCAATGTCTACTCTAACGTTACTTGATGTTATTTTTTCAAATAAATCATTACTAAAGTCATTGAATTCATCTTTTAATGGAATGATTCTCACTTGAGTTGGTGCAAGCCATAATGGGAATTGTGGTTTTCTTCCTTCTTTGGAATCTTTAGCAGCTTTTTCTAATAATGCATAAATGATTCTCTCAATTGCACCACTAGGGGAATTGTGTAAAATAATCGGATGTTGTTTTTTATTATTCTCATCAACGAATTCTATTCCGTATCGCTCACCGTTTTCTGTATCAATTTGATCAGTAGATAATGCAGATGCCTTTCCTAAATTATCAATAAAATTAAATTCCCATTTTAACACAAAGTAAAAGAATTTCTCCTTCCACATTTCAACTAGAACTGGTTTGCCATGTTTTTTTACTAGTTCCTCAATTGATGATTTATTTTCATTGTAAAAGTCCTCAGTAAATCTAATTGCCATATCATAGTCTGATTCATCAATTCCTAATTCATGAAGAACATTCTGAGATAACTCAAATCGAATTTTAATCTCATCTATTGCTTGAGGTAAATCTTTACAAAATGCATGACAATCAGGCATAGTAAATGCTCTTAATCGTCTCAATCCAACTAGTTCACCTGATTGTTCTCGTCTGAAACTATATCGTGTTAATTCATAGAGTTTGTATGGTAAATTCTTAAAAGACATTTGGAATTGATTTGCCATTAAGAATTGTCCAAAGCATGCAGCAAATCTCAAAAATAATTTCTTTCCATCTGAATCAATATTGTATTGTCGTGCTGGAAATCGATTAAAGTAACTAACCATACTTGGATGTTCTGAATCATACATGATTGGAGTTTCAACTTCATATCCACCATACTCTTTTACTTTATCATTTACAAATCGCTCAATTAATGATTTGATCAATCTCCCATTTGGGAAAAATCTCATGTTACCAGAATCAGAAGCAGGTTCATAATCTGCAATTGCCATTTTTTTCATCAATGCAACATGTGGTGGAGGTTGGTCTACACGACGTACTTTGGCTGATTCGTATTTTGCCAAAATTTCTAATTTCTTGTGTTTACTAAAATTAAAATCAGCAATGTTGGTTAATGCTCCATCAGGTGTCATTATTTTCCAGTAAGAACGAATTTTTGATTCTCCTTTTAGTGCATCAGAAGTAATTTCTCCAGAATCTCCAGAGTCCGAATCTTTTGTGATTACTTTTGAGCTCTCAGCTAAAGGATGACCTTTGACTTGTAATTTGTAAGATTTAGTCCAACCAAATGGTGAATGAGATACTTCAAGATCTGATGCACCATCTTCCATCTCTTTGAGTAGAGATATGGCAACTGATGGTTTTGCCAGATTTGAGCTAAGATGAGCATAAGGGTATAACAATAATTTTTTACAACCAATTTTTTCCATTGAATTTTTAATCTGAGAAATAGCATTTTGTGCTACAGATGAGTCATCACCATTTTCCATTGCGACAAATGCAACTACAAGTTCTTCTAGTTTCTGAGTTTGAGGATCATCAATATCTTCTGCTGATTTAATCTCTTTTTTTGTTGGAGTATACTCTATACTATCACAATGTAATTGTAATATTCGCATGTAATCACGTTTTGAATGCTCATAAATATACGATTCTCAAAAAAATGCTCAATTCAAGAAATAAAGTATGCTCAAAAACAGTTAATTTTTGTTTGAATTATTCAAACACAATTATTTTATTATGACCTTAAGAGATACGATGTAACATGAAATCAGTTCTGATTATCGATGATAATGTAGACATTGTAGATTCAATGGTTGAAGGGATGGATATGTTTGGAATAGAAGTAGCAGGAAAAGCATATGATGGATTAGAAGGGGTAGAGCAATTCAAAAAATTACAGCCAGATATAGTGTTATTAGATATCATGATGCCAGATTATGATGGATTTTATTTGTTAGATAAAATATTTGGAATTAATCCAGATGCTAAAGTTATTGTTGTTTCAGGAGACATCAAAGAAGAGACAAGGGAGAAATTAGCAACTTATGATTTACTTGCATCATTTTCAAAACCAGTAAAATTTGCTGAATTATCTAAAGTAATTAATTCATGAAATTTTCTCACGCAAAGCAATTACTGAACGTAAAATTAAACCAGATATGCCGAGATTAGAAATTAAAAAATCCTTTGCTCTAGATAGAGAGTCATCACCACGAAATCCTTCATCATAAATCATTTCAATTGAACCCTTGTCAGTATCTACAAATGATGTGATTAGTGAGTAATCACCTAATTTGTCATCAGTTCTTTCAAGATACAATCTTAATTCAACTTTGGAAATTTTAAACTCGTCTTGAATAAAGTCACCTGAAGAAAATAACACCTCAGTACAATCAGGAGTTTTATCTACACGACTAGGATCATACAAATCAATTATTTTCATGTGTCATTATTTCAAATCATTGCTAATTAAGTAATATTTTATTTTGAATTTACAAAAATCTAACATTACCTTGCGCAAGTATTATTTACAGCCAAAATTTATTTTTTAAAGTGGACCCACACAAATTTCATGGCAAAGATATTCCCCACATAAAATTAGATGAGAAAATGACTATAGAGGATTTAGTCAATGTGTTTGCAAGTTCAGGATTTAATGGAAGACAACTTGGCGATGCTGCAAAACTTTATGCAAAAATGATTAAAGATGATGCAACAATTTGTCTTACAGTTTCAGGAGCATTAACACCAGTAGGTTTTGGTGGAATAATTAAAACATTAATTGAAAGAGGTTTTGTTGATTGGATTGTTACAACGGGTGCAAATGTGTATCATGAAGATCATTTTGCATGGGGTTTGCCAATCAAGCAAGGAAATTTCAATGTTGATGATATGAAGTTATATGAAAATGAGATTGTACGGATTAGAGATATTTACATTAAATTCTATGAAACATTAGAAGCAGAAGATCAAGTGATTCAAAAAATGTTTGGTGAAGATTTTCCAGACAAACCATTTACGACTGCAGAATTTTGCAATCTAATGGGTAAGATGAGCAAAGAGAATTCAAAACATCCTGAAAAAAGTTTCATTACATCAGCTTATGACTATGATGTGCCAGTATACATTTCAACGATAAAAGATTCATCATTGGCATTGAATTTGGCAGTTCATAGACTAAAAGATAAAACATACAATCTAGATTTTGTCAGAGAGATAATAGAGCAGGCAGCAATACTATATCATTCAAAAAAATCAGGCATTTTGGAATTAGGAGGAGGAGTTCCAAAAAATACAGCTCAGCAAACAGGTCCACTACTTGATCAAATTCTTAGAAGAAATGATGGAGGACAAGATTACATTATTCAAATTACTGATGCCAGACCAGATACAGGAGGATTATCAGGTGCAACTCTACAAGAAGGAAAAAGTTGGGGAAAAGTGCAGGATGCACACAATGGAATGGTTACAGTTTATGCAGATGCAACTATTGCATTTCCAATTCTTGCATTGTATGTTCTAAGTAATCAAAAATCAAGAAAACCAAAAAGATTATACAAAAAATTAGATGAAATGTATGACAATCTCAAAAAAGATTATTTGAAAAACCCAAAAAATCAGAAAAAATTAAAAAAGAAAAACTAAAACTTGTCGAATCTAGCACGTTCAAGATCTCGATCACCTTTGGATTCCTTTTTGTATTCTTTGTAATGTTTTTTACAAAGAACAGTTTTCTTACCTCCAGAATTTACTCTAAGACCGGCATTTTCGACTTTGGAAGTGTTTAGAGAGCGGGCACCATCTTCGTCACATCCATCAACATTGCATTTTGCACCTTTAGATACTATACCCATACTAACTATCCGAGAAGATGTTATTTATATTTGAAAAATTTCTGATTTATCAAATAGTAATTTTATTCATCAAGTATCTCTATCGTTTATAAGAGGATTATTTTTTTCCAAAAACATGGCTGGCGCAAAAAACCAAAGTGGTGGAAATAAAGACAAATCACCAAAGGACACAAAGAAAAGTAAAAAAGACAAGGGAGAAGGCGGTCCAAGAAAAGCAGAGATCACAGTTATGGTAAATGAAAAACAAGGATTGAAAATTATCGAGCATACTAAAGTAATCACAGTTCAAGACTTAGCAAGACAAACAGGTGTTAAAATTTCAGCAGCAAATGCATTTCTAGTAGAATCAACTAAAAAAGGAATTGTAAAAAGAGTTGGCGGTTATTCAGGTCATCATTTGTATCAATCAGTTTCCTCATAGATACTCAACACATCTCCAGATTTCACATCATTTAACACATCAATATTTTCAGCTAACTTTCCTATTGGAGTCATTGTTTTTGCAAAAACTACATCACGTGTAAAAAAACAGATACTTCCAGATGAGGGTAAAAATGCGACATCACCTTTTTTAAATTCTGTTCTTGCTCTCTCAGTTCCAGAATCAACACTTGTTTCAAAATACAAAATACTTTTTCCTAAAAGATGAGCGTGACCTTCCAATGGTATAGATCTCATAATTACTCCAACAGTTCGCGGAGACAAATGACGTTTAAGATCACATTTGATTTTTCCTTTACCTCTAATTTCTAAAATTAGTTGTTTTTTGGAGACAGAAAGCGTACTCAATTTGTAGTTTCAATTCATTAGAATATATAACGTTTTAAGAAAATTTCGGTACTTGTCTGATGCTAAAAATACGGAAGTACTTGAAACTCCAGAAATTGAATCAGAAGTAGAGACAAATGCAGGATTAAACAAAGCACTTGAAACTTATCGAAAATTAATAGAGAAGAAAAATGGCAAAGATGAAACATTAACTGAAAAAGAACAAGAAGGTTTAGAGAAAAAAATTAAAGAAATTGAAGAAAGAGAAGTCGTTGAAAGAATTGAAGATCATGAGGCAATGGAAATCCCATGTGAAAAAAATAAGATTACAATTGGACCTCCAACATTAACTAGATTTGAAAAAGCAAGAATTATGGGAGCAAGAGCATTACAATTATCATTAGGAGCACCACCATTTATTCCAATTCCAAAAACTGCAAGAATTTCATTAGACATTTCAATGGAAGAACTTGAAGAAAGAGTAATCCCAATTACAATTAGAAGAGTGCTTCCAAATGGGGATTACCAAAATATTCCAATTGATTATTTTGAAAAATGAATCAATGGTCGATAAAACTTAAAAGAACTAAAAATTTCTAAATGTTGAATAATGCTCATGGAAGAGATCAAGGAACCGCATGGTCAAGAGCAGACCGAAAAGTCTGAAGATACCATCATAAATATTGGATATGACCCAGTTATGCAAACAGCTATAGAGGTATTACCCATTTTAGGAAATAAAAGAAAAGTAATTCTAAAAGCAAGAGGAAATTATATCCCAAATGCTGTAGCAGTTGCAAATATCATTACAGAAAAAATGCTAAAAGGTAATTCTAAAGTTCAAAAAATCATACTAGATACAGAATCAGCTGCTGGAATAGGAGATATGACATCAACTGTTGAAATTATTTTAAATAAAATCTAATAAACGCTGCCAGGACCTTTGAGAAGCATATTTTCACATTCTTTACAAACTTGTTCATCAATGTTTGATTCAAGATTGTGATGAATCTCACAAATCAACAGACTTGATTTGATATAATTACACAATCCAATGAATTTTGAAAGACTGGATGGTGTGTATGCTAAATCAGATGACAAACTATCACATAGTTCATTTATCATGATTGCAACTTGTTCTTCTTGCAAAAGCTTTGCAATCAAAGATGGATCACCGCGTGTTCCACGAATGTAATTACTTACTGCAGCTTGAGTTACTCCAAGCATTTTAGAAATTTCATCTTCTCTAATATCATGTTCTTCTGCAAGTTTTTTAGCAAGAATTGCACGTAATGCAGGAATTAGAGTTTTAGATTCAATTTCAGCTGGAAGTAGCATTCGCTTCATATGCATTTTATAATGAATTTAAAGTTTGCAATAAGCAGTGATTTTTCAAAGAAAAGATTAGGCATACCTATTTTAATTTCAAATCTATGTGTAACATATTGGATAATCTTTCCAAGGATCTTTACAGTACCATAGAAGAATCATGTAATTTGTGTAATTCAAATTTAATTTCATTATCTGGAGGATTAGATAGTTCAATAATTGCACATTTTCTAAAAGAAAAAAAACCAAAAACCATTGCAATTATTGCAGAAGACTTTGTTTCAACTGATCTCACATATTGTCAAATGATTTCAAAAGAGATGCAATTACCATTATCGATTTACAATGTAAAAACTACAGAAATTCTTGAAGCAATTGAAGAAACAATAAAAATTTTAAAAAACTTCAACGATATTGAAATTAGAAATAACATAGTAATGTATCTGGCAATAAAGTGGGCAAAAGATAACGGTGAGAGATCAATTATTTCAGGGGATGGTGCTGATGAATTATTTGCAGGGTATAATTTTCTCATCAACAAACAAGAAGACCAATTAGAAAAAGAGATCAAAAGAGTTTGCTCAATAATGCATTTTCCAACACAAGAAATTGGTAAATCCCTAGGGATAACCATTGAATCACCTTTTCTAAATAATACAGTAATAGAATTAGCAAAATCAATCCCTGCAAATCTGAAAGTTAAAGAGGAGAATGGAAAAAGACACGGAAAATGGATTTTACGAAAAACATTTGAAGAATTTATTCCTAAAAGAATTACTTGGAGAGAGAAATCCCCAATGCAGGAAGGATCAGGAACATCAGGATTAACTGAGTTATTTGATTCAATTATTGGTGAAGAAAGTTTTGTTGAGAGAAAATTAACGGTTGAAAAAGAAGACGGAGTAGTAATTAGAAGTAGGGAATCAATGCACTATTATGAAATTTTTAAGAAATTATTTGGAAGTCCAGTTGATAAAGAATCAGAGAATAATTGTCCATATTGTAAACATACAGTAGAAAAGTCTTCAAAGTTTTGTAGAATGTGCGGAGCTTTTCCCATCTAAGAGTTATTTTTGTATTTACGAGGTTTTTTTATGAAAATTTTTCTACAACCATTACAACAAAAATAGAAATTCTTACCATCATGTTCATGAAGTAATGCTAATTCTTCATCAAGTTCAATTCCACAAACAGGATCTACTGGCACAAATTTTTCTTATGTGAATTCTATTTATAGATTGAGAAAAAGAAATTATGAATTAATAATTTCAGTGATTTTTTTTGGCAAAATACCATAATCAGTATCAGGTTCAGATACTACATACAAGATATCCTCACCAAGAGGCACACTAATTGCAAGTGCACGTTCACGTGAAGCCATGGCAAAATTTACACATCCTAGTTGTTTATCAAATTCTTTTCTCATTTTGACGCGTAATGCAAGTTCCATGAAAATCATTTCATCATCCTTTTCACTCTCTAAAGGTTCAACATTTTCTTTCATACCACCTGCTACTAATCTACCTCGCTCATTAATCACACCTGCAAATCTAATTTTAGGGTCAATTGCAAGAATGGAATCACATACCTTAGGGTAATCATAAATTTTGTCTGCCAATTTATTCACATCTAAGTGATCGCTATTTAATCCTTCCACAGAAATTCTGTTGTGAAATTAATTATTATGAAGTTAATGTTTTTACTAATTTTAAAAATTCATCATTAGAGAGTGCAGGAATTTTCATAATCTCAGTATTTTCAGAAACATGTTCTGATGATTTTTGACCTACCAAAGGAGCTAAAATACCAGGAGTTGATCTAATGAATTGTAATGCACGCATAGCGGGTTTAAGGTCACAAAATTCAGGCATTGCACCAGGATTCAGTAATCGCCCTTGCATAAATGGCACACTGGTAAAAACACCAATTTCTAAGTTCACTGCAGCCTCAAGTAAGGAAACAGGTTGGTCCCCAATCAGTTGTGTTTTACCAAGTAATGCTTGGTCATATGCCAAGTTAAATGGTAATTGAATAAATCGAAATCCATGATTTTCCCCACCGACTTTTTTTGCAAGATTTACTGTATCTTCAAGTGAAAGGTATTGAGGATTATCTTTTGCAACTCGGAAACATTCCCAAGTAGCCATTCCATAAAATCGAATTTTTCCCTCTTTACGTTTTTGTTCATATAATTCAAAAACAGACTCTAAATTTTTTAGAAATTGTTCTTTGGAGACATCTTTGATTTGACCTTCAATTGCATTGTGCAAATACATTAAATCAATGCACTCAACATCAAGATTTTTCAAACTTCTATCTAATTGATCTGAAAGGTAAGGTACAGTCATACAATGATATCCCGAAGTAATATCACCTTCTTTGACAACTCCTTTGTCAGTATACTCTGCCTTGATGTATTCCCAAAAACCAAGTTGAACATCAGCATCATTTGTAACATAGCCATTTTTTGAGCTAAGAAATATTTGATCCCGTGTAATTTTTCCATCATTCACTAATTCAGATATTGCCTTTCCTACTGAGCGTTCTGCTTTTTGAGAACGATAATTAATTGCAGTGTCAATTACGTTGATACCAGAATTAATTGATTGTTTAACAGCGCTAGTAACTAATTCATCAGTTTTATTATCAGGATCTCCGAGATAAGTTCCGATTCCAACATTAGATAGAGAAAGGTTCTGAAAATCATTAAAATTGACAGAATTTATGCCTGAATTTTTGGCAAATTTTTGAGTTCCATCAGATGTAGCATAACCTGAAATCATACAGGTTTACATTTTTTACTAAATTTATGTTTAGAGAAATTTTAGATTTATTACAATAATGGAATCAAGAAACTAATTACAAACAACACACCAGTAATCCGACTAAACATCAAAGTAGATGCCATGTATGGAACCAATTCATCCACAGAATCATAATTTTTCTTTAATCCTAAACCTGATTTTATCATTAATGGAATACCAATAAATGAAATTAAAGAAATTATTGGAAATAATTCAAGTGCAACACCAATCAATATGGCACAATAAGAAATTAGAGGAAAAACCCAAAATAGTTTTACGGCATTTTGTTTTCCAACTACAATGACTAGTGTTTTTCTGCCCTTTGATTTGTCAGCATCATGATCTGGAAATGATACAATGAATAAAACAAGTGAAGATAATGAACCAACAATGATTCCTGCAAGAATTGATTCAAGGGTAATTTGTCCTGATTGAATAAATATAGTTCCAATAACAATCATCGAACCCTTTACTGCAACAAAAAATTCACCTAAACCAGAATCAACAATTTTGGTAGAATAAAAGTAAATTGACAATATTGCAAATCCCAAAATTATCGCAATGGTAAATCCATCAGTAAATACAAAATAACCACCAATGGCTGCACCAATTATTAAAAATGCAACACCTGCACGGTAAACGGATTTTGGTTTAAGTAATCCTTCAGGTAAAACGCCAGTACCACCACTCATTTTAGTACGTTTAGTTGTAGTATCAATTCCTCTTTTAAAATCCCAAAAATCATTTAGCAAATCTACACTTGCATGTAGAGCCATTACTCCTGCAAATGTTAAAGCAGCATCAAATGCATCAAATGATGAATTTTGCCACCAATTTAATGCTAGACCTACAGAAACGGCAATTATTGATGCAAGTAAAAATCGTACGCGAATAACTCGTAGCCAAACAGAGAGCATTAGAAATTCTGATAATTTTTCAGTATAATATTCATGAGTTTTGAAATTGACTATCGTTTATATCAAAACTAGATAAAATATGCCTAATGATAATAGGCAAAATTGCAAAAAATGAGAAAATGATTAGATTTAACGAAGAGATAATTTGTAATAATTGCTGCAAACAGGTCCCAGGAGGATTAAAGACCGGAGAATCATATTACAAAACAGAGTCATTCAAAACAGAATTAGAAGATTTCAAAAAATCATATCTTTGTGGTATTTGTAGAGATAAAAAACGAATAGAAAATAATCACTAAAAATTAAATTAGAGAATCATCACTAACTTCAATTGGTTTTCTGCCCATAAATCCAGAATCCTTTTCATGCCAGAATTTTATCTCAGTTTCCCCATATTTCCAACAAAGCCAAACTTCTTCATCAAAGCGTTTTGAGGGAAAATCAAGTAAACCTTGCTCTATGCTTTTTACCACAACACCAGTATTTTCTAAAATTTCTACTGATTCATAAAATTTAGTTATTGCAGAATTTAGTGTTTGTTTGAGAGGGACGTATTCTTCAAAAGAGTTTGTACTAGAAATACTCATTTGTAATTGCTTTTCAATTTTTTTAATCTCATTTGTTTTTGCCAAAGCATCCTCATATTTTTTTATGACATCAGGAAGTGCCTCATTTGCCTGATTTGTGGTGAAAAATGCGAACATGTTGAAAATCAAGCCATCTTTGTTAAAAATCTTGATTGTTCATATTGAATGAACATCTGAACATATGGTTTTTCAAAAAAAATGTTTGTTTTTTTTCTCAAACACTAGTTGATATCATATCTATGAGGCTCATACTCATATGAGGAAATTTATGCACAGGACGGTCTCAAAAGAGGTAGAAATTGATCCAATGAATGCCCCCTCTAGAACAGTGTTTTTTGATCGTAGTAAATCAAATGGAATTGGTAGAGATGAACAATCAAAACCAGAACAAAATGACAAAAATGAAAAATCAATCATAAAACAGCCTCAAAATTTTCCTAAATCTTTAGAAAAATTTTCAGATTCAAAAGTATCTGATGAAAAATTTGAAGAAATTCAAAAGAAATTAGATATTGAAAAAGAATCCCACTCCAAAATCAAAAAAAGAGTAGAATTAAAAACAAAATCATACAAAAAAGCAAAATCCACACTAGTTGAAACTCAATCAAGACTAGATGATGTGATGAAGAGTGGAAATGCAGGTTTTGAACATAATAAATTAGAAATGATAGGGGAGATGTCTTCAAAAATGGCTCATGATCTTAGAAACCCACTTACTGTTTTACAAGCTCATGTAGAATTAATGCAGTTAAAACAAGAAAAACAACAAGATGAAAATTTGGCGTATTCACTAACTAAAATGGAAGATGCCATTACAACTATTACAAGTCAAATCAATGATGTAATGAATTTTATCAGAACACCAAAATTTCAGATGTCTTGTTGTAATTTAAAAAGTGTATTAGAAATAATTACAAAGGGAATGCATATTCCTACAACTGTCAAATTAGACTTACTTCTTGAATCCAACATGGTAAAATGTGATGTCATAAAGATTAAAGGCATAATAACAAATATCATTCAAAATAGTATTCAAGCAATTCAAGCAAAGGGACAAATAACAATTACACTCAAAGAAGTGGACAATTATGTACAAGTTGCAATTTCTGATTCAGGGGATGGAATTCCTGAAGAAAATCTTGAAAAAATCTTTGAACCGATGTTCACAACCAAAGCTATGGGTACAGGATTAGGTTTGGCTTCATCTAAAGAATTAATTGAAATGCATAAGGGCACAATAAACGTAAAAAATAATCCTACAACATTTACAATATCATTACCAAAATACAAGTTAGAATAATCATTTTGAATAATAATAGATGTAAATTTATTAAGAATTCATATCGAGTGTAAAATATGAGTGAAGATCAGTTAGAGGCAATAATTCTTCAAACCATCAATGGTGCAATGGCAACGATTCCAAATTACCTAGAGGAAATCAAAGAAAACAAAGAGGTTCTCAAAGTAGAAAATCCACAAGAATTTGTGTATGGAATTGTAATGGGAATGGCATTAGGCATGAGTGGAGCTATTCTTAGTGCACAAAAAGAGATGCCAACTGCAGAAGATCAAATCAAAGTCAGAGATTTAGTATACAAACACATTCCTGAGATAAGAGAACGAATTTTCAGTTGATAGAATTCAATAAAAAAGAAACAGAGTTTCTAGAAGAATTAGAGGAGGCAAGAATTGCGACATCTCATGATGACATATCGCATGTAAAACCAGTTTCGTTTATTTTTTACAAGGATTGGATTTTGGTGGCAACAGATTACAAAACACGGACATTTTCAAATATCAAATTAAATTCTCATACAAGCATTGTAATTGATATTTACAAATCAGGAAATCATAAGGCAATATGCATTCAAGGTAAATCAGAAATAATTGAAGAAGGTTCAGAGTTTAAAGAATTTTATGATATTTTTTATAAAAAATTTCAATGGGTAAGAAAAGATCCATGGAAAGAGAATGAAGCTCCGTTTTTAAAAATAATCCCAAATAACAAAATTAGTTGGGGATTAAAATAGAATGAAAATTAGTAATAGTATAAAATTTAATTAGAAACTTCAATTAGTTTTGATTTTTTCCATAAATGGGAACATAAAGTAAACATGTTTTCAACCATTTCTGAAGAATTCGTATACATAATTGAATCAGAATCATCATTTAGATCAATTGATTCATTCATTGCACCAGACATTGCCATTTGACTTTTTGATTCAATAACCATTCTACTTTTTGATGGTAGTTTTCCAACTTTGATTTGAGTAGCACCAAAATCTTCAAAAACTTTCATGAATTTTTCCTCACAAGGATTAGTGATTATCCTAACCTCACCACCAGCATCAATTCGTTGATGTATTTTATCTGGAATTGATGTATGGTGCATTCTCATCAAATCATCAGACGTAGTCACAAGAAAGATTGTTTCAGTAGAATTTTGAATCAATTTTCCAATTTTAGTATAGATATTTGATCTCCCTTGAATTATTGAAAAAGATGACATTTCTGTAGGTGTTGTTTCTTTTTGAAAAATTTTTAG
>Ga0233430_1002282_pt1 | contig 22730 bp, 18 predicted proteins | sample SI_118_April2016_2_FD_179883 | JGI IMG/M metagenome (GOLD analysis project Ga0233430, IMG submission 179883) | Seawater microbial communities from Saanich Inlet, British Columbia, Canada - SI_118_April2016_150_MG | ecosystem: Environmental > Aquatic > Marine > Inlet | place: Canada: British... | reverse complement strand
GTCCCTCTCTTGACACCATCTCATAAAGCCCATTACATGGGACTTACAATCACTCAAACAATCCAAAGCAAAGTTACTAAATTTATTAGGTCGGCAAATACTCAGCATTTATTAACATGACTTTTTATCATCCTTATTTACAAAATGAAAAAAATTATTAGCAGTTTTGATCTGTTTATGATTATGTTCGTAGTGATGATATACATCATCTAATACATTAGAACTTTGTTTGTGACCTAATATTGCTTTTACAAGAGATTTATCTGCACCATTATTTCTCATGATTGTGGCATAAGTATGTCGTGTTGTATATAGATCTCTATCTTCAATATTTAGCTCAAACAACAATGGTTTCCAATAATACTTATTTATGCTCTTGCTATCTGAATATGGTTTCCCATATTTATTTACTTCCAATATTTTCTCCAATACTCAACATCAAAAGAATCATACTCTTTATAATAATCTACTAAATCATCAAAAAATTTCTTTTTGATTCTTTGAATATCATCTTTATTATTAATTTGATTCCATAAAATATTTGAAAATGAAATATTATTTAAATCTTTACAATGATACATAAATCTTTTTCTTTCATATTTTTAATTGCTAATGAGAAGTTAGTTGAACCATATGATATAGTTGATATTGGATATTACTTAACAAGAAGTACTATGGATAAAAGTAAAAAAGCAACTCTTGCTACATTCCAAAGGATGAAAGAGAGATACAAGTATGCTTATCCAGTTACAGAGGTACTTAATAAATATATTACTATTGAAAGAAATCCAATCCTATATAGTTTTGAAGTAGAAGAAAACTCTTCAAATAGATGGGTATTTACAAATTATGATTTATTAAACTATGAGAAGTTAGAGTTAAACCCTATATGGTTTAATACAGATGAATTATTAGTATGTTTAGAGGATATGAGGGGTAATGGATTATCAAGTAGTGATTATATTTTTCTGCTAAAAAATATTCAAAATTATAATTTAGAAAAAGAAAATTGGTCAATTAGCAATAAAGTATTATCTCAATTAGAGATGAGATATATATTTTTAGATTCAAACTATTCCCCTTATAAAATACAAGGGTATATAGATGAATTTAATACTGAATCAATATCAAAAATCAAATGTACAGATGGATTATTTAGACACGAAAGAAACAGATTAAAAAGATATATTGAATACAAAAACCTTTTAAATGAATATAAGAGTACTCCCAAAGAATTAATCAAGAAACATGAAAGACTAGAAGTATTTTTATCACATCTTCAAAAGCCTGAATATACCTATCCTCAACTAACTGTCTATAACAAGCAATATAAAAAAATATTTAACCTATTTAGAAGACAATATTCAAAATGGCAAACACAGCAAATAATGAAAGAGTACTTACATATTACACATAAAATGATAGAACCATTAGAAGATTCACCTATAGAATTTTACGATGCGTACAACCTAGGAAATGATGGGTTTGGTTATCATGGTTCTACTATTAAAACAAGTATGGATGATGATGAGATTGTTCAAGAAATAAGAGATGAGACTTGGTGGGAAGAAGAGCAAGAATTAAATGAATACAATGACAATTATGATCCTTGGGAACATAGAGAAGTAGAAAAATGTAGTGAATGTGGTAGTAATAAATTAGTAGATGAAGATTGCAGTAATTGTAGTGAAGTAGTTACTTGTGATAATTGTGGTAGCTATAAATATAATAATGAAGAATGTAAGTTTTGTGAAGATCATGAAGAGTATTTAGAAGATATGGAACAACAAATCAATAATCAACTAAAAGAGTATCAATTGGAGTTAATTGAATATATAAAAAAATTCTATAGTGTTGATTATACGCAATATTTTAAAGAACATAACATAGCAAAATATGTTGATTATTCGATAGGTATTGATCCTATATTAGAAAACTATTACAATAATCTTAAAACTAAATCTTTTGATAATATTGAAGATGCAGTTAATAGCTTTTTAAATTGTAAAAATTATTATGGGTGTCCGTTTTAATTTATTACAATAAATTATTGATATAACTAATAAATTTTTATTATATAGTCACCTAACTAAGTAATTCACCCATGCTATAATTTCATATAGACAAATAAAAATGATTACAAATGAAATTTTTAACAATATGCCTAATCGTAGGCTTAATATTTGGAATTATATAAAAGGAGTAAATTATGATAGACGGAAGTATTGAACCAACAACATTAGGGAATATGTTACTTTTACCAGTTGAGTATTTTAGATATTTAGGGGTAGTACCAGTAGGCTATATAGTAGCTTTAACAGTTTCTTTTTGGTTATTCTTGTTCAGTATCTTATATTTTAGAGAACCTACAAAGGCTTTAAGTAAAATATTAAACTATTCATATACTACATGTATATTAGGGATATCTTATATTGTACTTATAGGTACATTAAGAAGTGAAGATATAAATGCTATTTTTCACTCTATAGCTATAGTAGTCTTTCTTTCAACTATATTTATATTAAGTGCAAAAGCACTTAAACATAGAGGAGAAAAACTACTAGTTGCATATAACAAGGGAGAATTTAATTGGAACTAATAGTGGTGGGTATAATTGTATGTGTAGTATTTTACTATATAGCAAAATTCATAGTTAGTTTAACATGGTAAATATTTTTTTAATAGTACAATAAAATATGAAGACTAATAATAGAATAGAAAGATTAACTACTATACTAAGCCTTTTATCAAAAGGAGAAAGCCTATCTACACCTTATCTAGTAGATAGGTTCAAAACTACAAAGAAAATCATTCAAACAGATTTTAAAGAATATCTACTTCCTCTTTATCAAGATGAAACTATCTTTTATGATTATAGTTCTAAAACATACAAAGCTAAAAACAACTTCATTACAAAGACACTATTTTCTGCTAATGAATTAGCAGTAATATCAATACTCAAAGTAAAATCAAAAGATAAATATAGTGATAGTGATCTTTTCTGTAAAACAAATACTTTATTCGAAAAGTTTGAAGAGGAACTGTCAAATAAGGTATATCAAAAGTCTTGTGTAGAAAATATAGATAGCTTTAAAGATGAGATAATACAAATAAAAAATGCTATTGAAACTAAACATATCATAGAGTGTAATTACTTAGGTAAACAAAGAAGATTATACCCTCTAAAGATATTAAACCTTGAAGGGTATTGGTATCTAATAGTATATGAACCAAAAGATCCAAATAAAATAAAAACATTTCACCTTAATAGTATTAAAGATATAGAGATACTTCATGAATACTATGAATTTACTAATGAAAAAGTGGAACAGTTTGATAATGCAATCACAGCATACTATAAAGTACAAAATAATCCTATAACCGTACAACTCTTTATAGAAAAAGAAGTAGCAAGATTCTTTATCAGAAAGCCACTATCTCAACAACAAAGAATAATCAAAACATACCAAGATAGTTCATTAGATTTAGAGATAACTATCACAGACTATATGGAGATAATCCCAACAATACAAAGATATATCCCTTATGTAAAGGTAATAGAACCACAAGAGCTAAAAGATAAGATTAGTGAGAATATTAGAAAGTATATGGATAACTAAACTATGGGAAATATTCAAGTAAAATTTGGGAATTTAATTCAAGAAGAAGCAGATTTTATTGTAAATGCATCAAATACAGAATTAGCACTTGGCAGTGGTGTTTCAATGGCATTTAGAAAACATTGTAGTCAAAACTATCCCTATCAAGAAGAGTTGAATAAACTAGCAGAAAATAATGCACCAATTTTAAAAGGTGATGTAATTATTTCAAATTCTGGTAGTGCTATCAATTTCCAGTATGCTTTACATGTAGCTATTATGAACTATTCAAATAAGTTAATAGATAAAAAGCCTACATATGAAGAATTAGAAAAAGCATTATTAAGTATAGTAGATATAGTTAAAACTATATCTCAAGAGCAAAATATTAAGGATCCAAAAGTTGCAATACCTTTATTGGGATGTGGTGTTGGAGGACTTGATAAAGAAAATGTTTTTACAATGATATGTAATAATTTTGAAAACCAACCTTTTAATGTTGTTATATACTTATATGATTTAGTAGATAAAAATTGGTTGTTCAATCTATTACAAAAGGACAAGAATGAATAAACTTATTTTATTAGTCGTAATATTATGTTAGTTAGAGCATTTTTCATATTTGGAATAATATTTATTATTTCATTAGTAGGTAAAAGTATATTTATAAATACAATGGCTTTCATTACACAAGATTGTGAATGGTATTTAACCGAAGGTAATGATCAGATAGAAGCAAATAGTAATTTTGCAGCATATAATTCATGTATTGTTGATAAATATCTACAAAAAAATAAAGATGTTGATTTTAATTATGTTTCAGATATTAATTTTGAACAGTTATCATTAAAGTCAATACCATTTTTTAACTGTATTCATGGTGTAGTTAGTGGTGATCAAGTTAAGGCTTGTGAAAAAATGTCTAATGATTTTAAAATGAACTTTGAATATCCTGATGTAAAATTTAAAAACTATTCAAATAATACATTTGAAATTACTTATAATTCTAATTTGGAATTAGTTGCCTCACAAGATAGTAAAGGAAATTATACTTCTGATTATATTGTAAGTGATAAAGAAAATTACCAAATTAAACAATTGTTTAGTATAGAAGGATATGCCGATATAAACAATGATAATTACTTGGATATGATAATTGTAATCACAGATCTATTTGGTGGTACGATGTTAGTACAAACACCCATAATTTTAACTAGATTTTCTGCTAATACATCCTTAAAATTAATAAATTAAATATAAAAAAATATCACCATAATTGAGATCTAATGGAATATACATTAAATCAGCTTTCATATCACAGAATAACCAAACTTAGTAATTCACTCATGATATAATCTTATACATACAAGTCAAAAAGATTAAAAAATGGAGAATGAAGATTTATGCTTGAAATTATACTTGAAACTGCAAGAAAATCAGATAAAAATGTACTTATCGAAGGTGTGCATGGTATTGGAAAATCCCAAAGAGTAAAAAAGTATGCATTTCAAAAAGATATACGTTCAGGACTTAATAAAAATTATGATTTTATAACATACATATATAAAAAATGTTATCATAAATAGAAATATTTACATATAAAAATTGGTGGTTCGGTTCAGTGTCTTCTAAATATCTTTTATCCTTTACAGCCGTGTCATTACAGTCATACGAAACTGAAATCATTGCTAATCTCTACAAAGAAACTCTTGGCTGGAATAGTGTTTTTAAGAGTGTCATTGAAGATGATGCTTTACAAAAGGGAACAGTAGCTACAAGAAAAAGAGAATTTAGTGAGTTCAAGAAAAGACTTAAAACTTTAACCTCTGAACAGTTATCATATTTTGAAGAAGCTTCAAGTAGTGATGTTAAAAATCTTGCAATGCTTGGTTGCTTTAAGCTGTATCAATTCATATATGATTTTGCAACTGAGATTATGAGAAACAAACTCCTTCTTTTTGACTTCAAACTTATCAACAGTGATTATGAAGCATTTTATGACAGCAAACGAGTAGCATATGATAATCTCAATACTATCTCAGAGGCTACACAATATAAACTAAAACAAGTAATGTTCAAAATGTTTCAACAAGCAGACTTTATTGACAGTGTTAAAAACAAGAACATTCAAAAGCCTTATCTTTCAGAAGAACTAATAAAACTAATAGTTCAAGATGACCCAAAATATCTGAGTGCTTTTCTTTACAGTGACAATGAGATAAATGAACACATAAAGAGATACAGATGAAAAAAGAATCATTAGACCTAAAATACGACAAGCTCTTTAGTAACTTAAAAAAAGAAAGCTTCTTATCTATGAGTGCTTTAGGTGGAGAGATACCATTTTATATAGTGCCTTATAACCCAGAGCAAGAAAACGATGTAGTTGCAAAGACTAAACAACTAAAAGATAGATTGTCTCGTGATGGTATTAGCACATATGAGATTAATCTATTTGACTTATCTCTTAGTATGCTTGAAGATAGAGGCATATTAGACAAGGTAATTGAAAAAGAGAAAAGCCTATCTAAACCTAAACTATTCAAAACACTTCAAGGTGTTCTTGATAGCGAAACTAAACTTATACCTCAGATTGAAACATTAGCAAAAGAGAATCCATCTCAAATGTTATTTATTACGGGTGTTGGTCAAGTGTTTCCATTTATCCGTTCTCATACAATACTAAACAATCTTCAAAACTACATCAAAGATAGACCAACAATTATGTTCTTCCCTGGGACATACGGAGCTGATTTATCTCTATTTGGAAAACTAAAAGATGACAACTATTACAGGGCATTTAATCTGGACACACTAAATTTGTAAGGAAAAACAGTGATTGAAAAACTATTCAAAAAAGACATACACAGAAATATTGAGGGAGTTATCAAGGCTGATAACTTAACTGATGATGCAGTATTCCAAGAGGTTGGTGAATATGTAATCACCAACGACTTAAATAAAAAGTTAGATGACTTCTTTGGAGAATATTCTACAACCATTGGCAAGAACACTCAAAATATAGGTGTATGGATTTCTGGACACTTTGGTTCTGGTAAGTCTCACTTGCTTAAAATACTTTCTTATATCCTTACAAATAAGAGAGAACATTCAGACTTAATCGGAGAGCTATTTCTTGAAAAGATTGATGCTGATGACTTTGAATTAAAATCAAATATTGAAAAAGCATTAGTAACACCATCAGAAACTATTTTATTTAATATTGACCAAAAATCAGACATTGGAAGCAAGAACCAAGATGATGCTATTCTTGGTGTATTTATGAAAGTATTTAACGAGATGAGAGGATACTATCCTAAGTTTGGTTATATAGCTAAGTTTGAAAGTGACCTTAATAAACGAGGTAAGTTTGATAGATTCAAAGTAAAGTTTCAAGAGCTTAGTGGAGAAACTTGGGAGAGTGGTAGAGAAACAATCTTCTTAGAGAGTGATAACCTTGCAAAAGCTCTTTCAAGTGTAGATGATATTTCAGAAGATAGTGCCAAAGACTTAATAGACAAATATGAAGAGAATTATTCATTAAGTATTGAAGAGTTTGCTAACGATGTAAAAGATTATATCGCCACAAAAGAAGATGGCTTTAGATTAGTATTCTTTGTGGATGAAGTTGGTCAATACATCGGAGACAACACTAAACTAATGCTAAACCTACAAACTATTGTAGAAACATTAGCAACTGTTTGTGGTGGTCAAGCTTGGGTTATAGTAACTTCACAATCTGCAGTTGATATGCTTGTAAATGCGAACTCTCAAATGCAAAATGACTTCTCAAAGATTATGGGTCGTTTCAAAGTAAAACTCAACCTTACAAGCCAAAATGCAAATGAAGTTATTCAAAAGAGACTGTTAGAAAAAACAGAAGATGGGAACAATGACTTAGGTGTAATCCACTCTAAGGTTAAAAACTCTCTATCTTCAATCATTCACTTCTCAGATAGAAGCAGACAGTATCAAAACTACAAAGACGGAGAACACTTTGCTCTTGTATATCCATTTGTTCCTTATCAGATGGACTTATTTCAGTCTTGTATCACTGGATTATCTGCTCACAGTGTATTTCAAGGGAAGCACCAATCAACGGGTGAAAGAAGTATGCTTGATGTTGTTCAAAACATTGCTAAGAGAATTTCAAGCCAAACAATAGGAACAGTAGCTACATTTGATATGTTCTTTGATGGTCTATCTTCTATCATTCGTGGAGATGTTCAAACTCAGATACAAAAAGCAACAGACATACTTGAACCATTTGAAGCTAAGGTATTAAAAACTCTCTTTATGATTAAGTATGTAAAAGAATTTACACCTAATGTAGATAATATCTCTACTTTACTTGTAGGAACAATCATTGACATAGATATAAGTGATTTGAAAAAGCAAGTGCAAAGTGCATTGAACACACTTATCAACCAAACATATATTCAAAAGGTTGGAGAGCAGTATGAGTTCTTAACTGATGTAGAAAAAGATATAGAAAAAGAGATTAAATCTACTGATGTTGAAAGCTCTGAGGTAGTTGGAGAACTTGTTAATTGGGTTTATGATGACATTATTAAAATCAATAAAATTAGATACACACCAAACAAGCAAAACTATCCATTTGCAAGAAAGCTTGATGATACGATAGTTAAAGGCAGAGAAGAAGAACTCATACTAAACATTATGACACCTCTTAACTCTCAAGATTATAGTGAAGAGAGACTAATCCACAAATCACTTGCAGATAGTGGTCTTATCTTAGCACTTCCAAGCTCTTATGATTTCGCTACGGATTTAGAACTGTATGTAAAGACTAAAAAATACATACCTCAAAAGCAAGGTGGTAGTGTTTCTGATAATGAGAAAAACCTACTATTCAACAAAGCAAATGACAACAATAAAAGAAGAGAGAAACTTCAAAACGACCTAAAAGATTTTATTAGTGAAGCTAAGATTTATCACAATGGTAAAGTATTAGACATCGCTACTAAAGATGTGAAAACTAAAATAGAGAATGCTTTTGAAACTCTTATCTCAAGCACATATACTTACATAGGATTACTATCAAAAGTTTATGAAGAGAGAGACATTAGTATAGTTCTAAATCAAAGTGATGATTTACTTACTGGAAGCGATGATGCTCTTGCACCTGCTGAACAAGAGATATTTACTTACATCCAAAGACAAAAGGCTTCTCATAAAGCTATAACTATTTCAGATTTACTTGACTACTTCCAAATCAGACCTTATGGATGGTATCAAAATGCAATACTAACTCAAATAGCTTCTATGTATATGAAACAAAAGATTGATTTGAAGCAGAACTCAACACCACTCAATAAAAAAGAGATTCTATCTACACTTACAAATAATAGACAGTTCAATACTATCATAGCTCCAAGAGTAGAAGTTGATGCACAGAAGATAAAACAGACTAAAGATATACTGACAGAGCTTTATCCTAATGCTTCATTTAACTCTACATCTACAAGAGAGATTTATGATGTGTGTATGAATGAGACAACAAATCTTATTTCATCTTGTAGAAACTTTATGAACTTGAACTATCCATTTAATGATGTGTTCCAAGAGATTATAGATGTTCTTACTCCATTAGAAAAATTAACGACAGACACTCTGTTTGATGAAGTTCCAGGAATGGAAGATACTTTACTTGATGCCAAAGATAATTTCATAGAACCAATTATGGAGTTTATGAACGGTGACAAAAGAAGGATATACGATAGTGTTACAGAGTTTGTAAAAGACAATAAAAATAATCTTAGATATATTGATGACCCTCAAAAGAGTGTAATAGAAGCTTTGTCTTCATTAGACAAGTCATACAGTGGAAGTCACATAACAAAAGCAAATCAAGCTCTAAAAGCTATAAAAGATTTACTACAACCTTTAATAGAACAAACAAGAGCAGAAGCAGTAGTTAAAATAGAAGCAGTCATAAAAGAGCTGCAAGAGAATGAAAACTTTGAGAAGATACCAAGTGAAGATAGATATAAAGTTATTAGACCAAGACAAGATTTAATAGAGAACATAAATCATACTTCAAGTATTGATACAATCAAGCAAAGAAGTAATTCAGATGCACTTGCAGATGAATTAAATAAAGGAATTAAGAAAATATATGAACTTATTGAAACTAAATTACCAATTCCAGATACAGTTCGTATAGCTACATTAACACCTCGTAATAAAATAACTCTAAAAAATAGTGATGATGTTAATGAATATATTGATAAATTAAAAGAAAATTTATTAAGTGAGATTGATAATGGGAAACAGGTGTTATTATGATTAAAAGTAGTAATAAAGGGACTCGTAGCCTTATTCCAAAATGGATACCCGACTCTAACTTGCCAGTTAAAGGCTTCAAGTGGCAGAATTATAGTAGAAGGATTCTTAAATGTCTATAAGTCAAATAGAATTTTCTAAAATATCAACTATCTTGAAACTTGATTCTTCTACTGATGATTTTAGGAAGATTCAAAACAGTGTAGAGATTGTAAATGTTGCTTTTTTGAAAGTTGCTGTGAAAAGATTAGAGCATTTATTAAATGACCCTAAAAATAATGATAGAAATAATCTTTTTGATAGACTGATGAAATTATATAATGGAAGAATTAGAGAACATCAAGTTATGTATTTGCTTATGCATATCATTGAAACAACTCTGAGAGCAAAAGGTGCAAGTGTAATCTCCAAAAAATTCTCTACAAATGCTACTGATGATTGGTGGCACGATATGCGAAGAATAGACAAAAGATTGATTGAACCATTAATGTTAGGTATGAAATCTTCTCATCGCCAAAATTTAAGTCCTGCTGATATGCATACATTTGAATTTTTTGATTCTATAACATTTAATCAACTTCTTAATGTATATACAAATTTTTGGACTGAATTCAAGGATAATTTTCAAGAAAAACAATACAAAAGCCATACTATTCAAGCATTAAATAAAAAACAATTTACTTCAAAGTTAAATCATATTAGAAATGCAAGAAATGATATTGCTCATCATAAGCCTATTAATCATTCTGATGGTAGAAGAAGAAAAGATTTGATTGAAGATATTGAGTTAATACTCTGTCATTTAGGATTTAATCTGAATGACTCAGTAAATGATATTGACCCTAATCACAAAATAATACAATTGAAATATATCTAAGGATAACTATGAACAAATCAGCACTTAAAAAATTCGCTACATCTATGAGACTTGAACTCATCTCTATGATAAAGACTAAGATAGATTACTTACTATCAGATGCTTACAAAGAGAACTTAGCTGTTTATAATACAAACAAAGTGTCTATACAGCAGATAGAAGATAGATATGCAAAAGATAGTGAAGATTTCATAGAAGAAGTTGCTTATACTTGGTTCAATCGTCTTATAGCTCTTAGATTTATGGATGTAAATGAGATAACTTCAAGTTCAGTTATATCTACATCTGATGAACAACCAATACCTCAAATGTTTATAGATGCTAAATCTGGAACGATAGAAGACAATCTAAACCTAAACAGAGAGCTGTTTTTTGACCTCATAGATAAAAAGGTATCTGGTGTAAAAGATAGTGATAATGAAGCTTATAAAATGCTCTTTATTTCTACTTGTAATGAGTATGCGAACCTTATGCCGTCTATGTTTGAAAAGATTAGTGATTATACTGAGCTACTACTTCCAGAAGATATGTTAAGTCCTAACTCTATTAGAGCAGAAGTTGTTAGCTCTATGAGTGAAGAAGATTGTCAAGATATTGAAGTGATAGGCTGGTTATATCAGTTCTACATCTCAGAGAAAAAAGATGATGTATTTGCAATGCTCAAAAAGAACAAGAAAATCACACCAAGTAATATCCCAGCAGCAACTCAACTCTTTACACCTCATTGGATAGTGAAGTATATGGTTGAAAACTCTCTTGGTAAGTTATGGATGTTGAACAATCCAACTTCAAATCTAAAAGAGAATATGAAGTATTACATAGAGAACGAGGAAGAAACAACTACATTTATAAAAGTAACTTCACCAGAAGAGATAACTTTCTTAGACCCTTGTTGTGGTAGTGGTCATACACTCACTTATGCTTTTGACCTACTAACTGCTATCTATGAAGAAGAGGGTTACAACAAAAGTGAAATCCCATCTCTAATACTCCAAAACAATCTATTTGGTTGTGACATAGACAAAAGAGCTTCTGTATTGGCTAACTTTGCTCTAACTATGAAAGCAAGACAGTATCACAAAAGATTTTTCAAAAAAGATGTGAAACCAAACATAGTAGAACTTGAAGATTATGGAAGTGATGAATTTGTAGGTATCAAAAACTTTGGTTCTCTTTTAGTTCCTTATAGTAGTGCTTCATTCGATGATGGTATATTTGGTCAATCTACAAGAGAGTATGATATACAGAAGAAGATACTCTCAAGTGAGTTTCATTGTGTTGTTACTAATCCTCCTTATAAAGCTAAGGGAGATTTAAATAAAGAACTTCAAAAATATATGGAAAAAAATTATCCAAATAGTAAAGCGGACTTATTTTCAGTTTTTATTGAAAGGTGTTTAGAACTAACTAAATCAAATGGGTTTTCATCTATGGTCACTATGCAAGGATGGTTATTTATTGATACATATAAAGATTTAAGAAAATTTATTTTAGATAATCATTCATTTGATAACTTGATTCAAATAGGTTTTAATAGTTTCCCAGAGTTAAATTCTAAGTTTGCTTTAGCAGCCTCATTTATTATACAAAAAAATCAAAAAGGGAAAATAGGTTCTTTTATCTCATTGAATAATGCACCAAAAAATGCAAATAAAGAACAAGTATTTTTCAATCAAAAAGAATCTAATTCTATTTTTAAAGTGAATTCTGAAAGTTTTAAAAGTATTGATGGTAACCCTATTTCATTTGAAGCATCAGGTGATTTACGAAAAGTTTTTAAAATATCAAAAAAACTGAAAAATGAAGCGGAACCTAGAGTGGGACTACAAACAGGTTCTAATGATGATTTTGTTAGATTTTGGTATGAAATATCATCGGAGTTGATAGGGTTAAACTGCCATACTATAGAGGAATCTGTTACTTCAAAAAAGAAATGGTTTCCATATAATAAAGGTGGTGGTTTTAGAAAATGGTATGGTAATCAATTATTTGTAGTTGATTGGGAAAATGATGGATTTAACATTAGACAAGACAAATTAGATAAATTAGAGCGAGGACTGTGTTTGCCAGGTAATTCTAAACCTAAAAATACTCAATATTACTTTAGAGAAGGTATAACTTGGTCATTAATTGGTTTAACATTTGGTCCAAGATACACTCCAGTCGGCTCCCTCTTTGATGTGGGTGGTTCTTCTGCATTTCCAGAAAAAAATAAAATAAACTATATCATGGCATTTATGGCTTCTAAAGTATCAACAATGTGTTTAATAACATTAAATCCTACATTAAACTATCAAGTTGGGGATATAAAAAGATTACCCATTAAATATCCTTCAGACAACAAGATACAAGAGAAAATAGACTTATTATCTTTAGAAAATATAGAGATTTCAAGGGAAGATTGGAATAGGCAAGAGTTTTCTTGGGATTTTCAAAAAGACGAAATACTAAAATACAATTCAAATAGTATTAGTAAGGCATTGGATAAGTATATTGAATACTGGAAAAATAAATTCAATATATTACATTCCAATGAAGTTAAACTAAACAAGCTTTTTATAGAACTATATGGACTTCAAAAAGATTTAGAAGCACATGTAGATAAAAAACAAATTACAATTTTGGATGGCTTAATTAATATTGATGATAATATTCAATTCAATGTCCGTGAAATAATTAAAGCATACATTTCTTATGGTGTTGGTGTGATGTTTGGTAGATACTCACTTGATAGTGATGGACTGTTGATTGCAAATATGGGTCAAGAAGTGCCAACTGATACTTCATTTGAAATAGATGATGACAATGTTATCCCAGTGCTTGAAGATGACTACTTCAAAGATGATATAGCTTCAAGATTTATTCAATTTGTTAAAACAACATTTGGAGAAGAAGATTTAAGTGAGAACATTAGATTTATAGAAAGCTCACTTGGAACAACTCTTAGAAAGTATTTTGTAAAAGGCTTTTATGAAGACCATATTAAGAGATATAAAAAAAGACCAATCTATTGGATGGTAGCATCTCCAAAAAAAGGTTTTATGAGTTTAATCTATATGCACAGATATGAAGCAGATACATTTGCAAGAGTGAGAAACTCTTACTTAACTGAATACATAGCAAAACTTGAAGCACACAAAGAAACTCTAACTCTTACAACCTCGTCAGATACAGCATCAGACAGAGATAAAAAAGATGCTGATAAACAGATGAAAGATATAGATACACAACTAAAAGAGATTATAGAGTTTGACAGAGATAAAATGATGAGCTGGTCTCAAAACCCAACAGAGATAGATTTAGATGATGGAGTTAAAGTTAATTACTGTAAGTTTAAAGATATACTTTATCCTATAACGGGGTTGTGTAAATGAGTGAAATAGTAAAACAAGATTTTAGTGAAGTATTAACACAGATACAGCTATCTAAACAAAAGGCTTATAAGCAAGTTAATACTGTTTTGATAGAGCTTTATATAGAGATAGGTAAGTATATATCTCTTAAATGTGTAAAGGAAAATTGGGGAAAGAGTGTTGTTCAAGAGTTGGCTGACTTTATTAAACTACAAGACCCAACTATCAAGGGATTTACAGCTCGTAGTATATGGAGAATGAAACAATTTTATGAAACTTATAACACAAATGAAAAACTGTCTCCACTGGTGACACAAATATCTTGGACAAATCATCTACTTATATTGTCTGCTTCAAAATCTGATGAAGAGAGAGAATTTTATATTATGACCTCTATTAAAGAGAGGTATTCAAAACGAGAGTTAGAGAGACAAATCAGTAGTGGGTTATTTCAAAGAACAATGTTAGCAAATAAAAAACTTTCAACCGTTGTAAAAGAATTGCCACAAGATACTAAAAATGTATTTAGAGATAGTTATGCTTTAGAATTTTTAGGACTACCAAAAGAGCATAGTGAAAAAGATTTACAACAAGGATTGGTTAGTTCTCTAAAAGATTTCATACTTGAGATAGGCAAAGAGTTCTGTTTTATGGGTCAAGAATATAAAGTCCAAGTTGGAGATACTGATTTTAATATAGATTTACTTTTTTATCACAGAAATCTTCAATGTATGGTTGCTTTTGAATTGAAAATAGATGACTTCAAACCATCATATTTAGGACAACTTGAATTTTATCTTGAAGCATTAGATAGAGATGTGAAAAAAGAGTATGAAAATCCAAGTATTGGTATCTTGCTTTGCAGAAAGAAAAATGAAGAGATAGTTGAGTATGCTCTAAGTAGAAGCCTAAGTCCAACAGTTATATCAGAGTATGAAACGAAGCTTATCCCTAAAAAAGTATTACAAGATAAATTAGATGAGTTGTATTTACAGTTTGAGAGAAATGATTAAATGATAGACATACAACAAAGATTAAAAACAATCTTCCAAACTCAAAGATTAGTATTTTGGTATGATGACAATGAAGCTCTTAAAAATGAGTTTAATGAAATAGATTTAGATGATGTAACTAAACTTAAAATAGACAACAATGAGTTTGGAATAAAGCGACAACTACTTAGTCTTCAACCAACAGATAAGTTTTTAATCTACTCTCCAACTACTGCACCACAAGATGAAGATAATTGGTTACTTGATTTGAACATCGCTAACTATATGTTTAGTGCTGATAAAACAAGTCTAATCTTACAGAACATTGGTCTTGATGTAAGTTTCAAAGAGTTTGTAAGTAAGTTTGATAAGTTTTTTAATGCTCAAACTCGTTTAGAAGCTCTGAGAGCCTCACTTAGTGATAAAGAGAGCAATGATACTCTTGCACTCAAGATAATGGCTATAAGCATATCCAGTGATGATAATATAGATAGTATTATGTTAAAAGTATTCTCAAATAATAAGCACTTTGAAGTCTTGCGTAAATATAGCCTTACAGATGAGTTTTTCAAAGCTATTAAAACTAAATACTCTTATGATGGAGATAGTGTTAAAGACTTACTCTATAAACTATTTCAAAATCATTTTTACTATTCACTTGACAAGAGTAAAAGCACTCTTAACTCTGATGCGAGACTATTTGTTAAGAGTTGGATGGATAGTAGTAAACATAAAGAGAGTTTTGAGCAAATCTCAAATGAGATAAGTGATGAACTTAATATTAATAATATAATTACTGATATTGACACTTCAAAAGTAATCTCTTGTGATACTTACGAGAAGTGTGACCAAGTAGTTATATCTCACTTGCTTAGTAAGTTAGGTAACGATAGTATTAACTCCACCGAGATGGCTAAAATTATTAATATTAGAGAACATACATTTTGGTTTGAGAACTATAAGAACATTTATAAAGCACTACTTAGTGCTTCACTGCTCTTTGATTTTGTGAAAGATACAAAGCTAACTATGAAAAGTTTTGAAGATGGAATACAAGAGTATTCTAAACATTGGTATAAGGCAGATATGTATTATAGAGATTACTCTATGCACTCAAGCAAAGCTGAACACATTGAACTACTTAAACCTCTAAGCTCTAAGATAGAAGATGTTTACCTAAACAGTTACTTGAGAGAACTAAATGATAATTGGCAAGGTTTCGCTGAAACTTACACAACAAGCACACCAATACAACATCAACAAAAGTTCTATAACACTAAAGTTGAACCTTACTTACAAAAGAAGAACAAAGTATTTGTAATTATCTCTGATGCCTTGCGTTTTGAGTGTGGTGTTGAACTAACTTCACAAATATTAGCTGAGAATAAAAAGAAAGATAGGTTTTCTGCAACAATTAGCAGTATGTTAAGTTCATTACCATCATATACACAACTTGGAATGGCAAGTCTGCTACCTCATAGACAACTATCAATCCAAAATAAGAACGACATTGTGTTTGTAGATGATAAGTCATCATCTGGAACAGCAAATAGAGATAAAATTCTAAAATCTTATGATGAGAATGCAATGGCTATTGGCTATGAAGATTTCTTGAAATATAAACGAGATGAGGGTAGAGAATTGGTAAGAAATGCAAGTGTTGTTTATATCTACCACGATGAGATTGATAAGATGGGAGAGAAGAACGAGATAAAAACATTTGATGCAGTTCAAAGCACATTTATAAGTATCATTAAAATTATCAAACAAATCTCTAACTTCAATGGCTCTAATATGTTAATCACAAGTGACCACGGCTTCCTTTATACTAATCAAGCTACACAAGATAGTGAGTTCTGTAAAGTGGATAGTGATGGAGCTATAAAATCAAATAGAAGATTTATTATAGGTCAAAACTTAGAGAGTGGCACTTGTGTATCTAAATACAGTGGTGCTGATTTAGGAATTGGTGGAGATAATGAATATCTCATACCAAAGTCTATTAATAAAATAAGAGTTCAAGGTGGAGGTAATCGTTTTATACACGGTGGTGCTTCACTTCAAGAGTTGGTAATACCATTGATAGAGGTTAATATTGGTAAAGGTAAAAAAGAGATTAAGCAAGTTAATGTAGATATTATACCAATGAGAAGCATATCTACTAATACAGTTAATATATCACTATACCAATCAGAGATAGTAGATGATAAAACAAAACCAATCACATTAAAGATTTCATTTCAAAGTGCTGATGGTGTATTGCTCTCTGATGAGTTCAAACATACATTTAACTCTACTGAGCAGTATGATACAAATAGAGAAACAAGATTTAAGATGACTTTCAAGCAAAATATAAATGAGTATAACAATCAGAACATTAAACTTGTAACAAAGAAAGTTCTTGATGGAAGTAGTGAAACTCCAATATATAAAGAGTTTGAAGTGAAGTTAGCATTATCATTTTTCAATGATTTTGATGATGATTTTTAGGAGATAATTATGGATTTGAATAGTAAATTAAATGAAGAGTTTATAGGTAAAGTAGTAAGAAAAGATTTAACTAAAAGTATCAAAGAGGGAGCAAATGTTCCTATCTATGTATTAGAGTATCTTCTTGGAATGTATTGTGCAACAGATAATGAAGAACAGATACAAGAGGGAGTTGCTAAGGTTAAAGATATACTTGCTAAAAACTATGTAAGACCTGATGAGAAAGAAGTTATTAAATCTCGTATCAAAGAAAAAGGTCGTTACAAAGTAATAGATAAAGTAACGGTAAAACTTAATAATACAGATGGCTATGATGCAGAGTTTTCTAATCTTGGTATCAATAAAATATCTATTGATGCAGAGTATGTAAAGAAGTATCAAAAATTACTTGCAGGTGGTATATGGGTTATCGTTACTCTTGAATATTACTATGATGAAAATGCAAAGGGTTCAAGTCCTTTTCATATACAAGACCTTAAACCTATTCAAATGCCAAATATGGATATGGAAGACTTCCAATCTCAAAGAGGTAAATTCACTAATGATGAGTGGATGGACTTAATTATAAGAAGCTCTGGAATGGAGCCAACTAACTTTGATACAAATACTAAATGGCACTTATTAGCTCGTCTAATCCCATTTGTAGAGAACAACTACAATATGTGCGAACTCGGACCAAGAGGAACAGGTAAATCATTTGTTTATAAAGAGATTTCTCCTAACTCAATACTTGTAAGTGGTGGTCAAACTACTGTTGCAAATCTTTTTTACAATATGAGTAGTAGAACTATTGGTCTTGTTGGTAATTGGGATATTGTTGCATTTGATGAAGTAGCAGGAATTAACTTCAAAGATAAAGACGGTATCCAAATAATGAAAGACTATATGGAGTCTGGATCTTTTGCTCGTGGTAAAGAACAAAAACAAGCAAAAGCTTCATTTGTATTTGTTGGAAACATTGATGGAAGTATAGAGAACATCATAAAAACTTCACACTTACTATCTCCATTTCCAAAAGAGATGATAGATACAGCATTTTTTGACCGTTTCCATAACTATCTTCCAGGGTGGGAAATTCCTAAGATGAGAACAGAGTTTTTTACTAATGAATATGGCTTCATAACGGACTTTATGGCTGAGTGGATGAGAGAGCTTCAAAAAATGAATTTCTCTAATGCTATTGATAAGTATTTTAAACTTGGTAAGGATTTGAACCAAAGAGATAGTAGAGCTGTTAAAAAAACTGTTAGTGGTCTTATCAAGCTTATGCACCCAAATGGTGTATATGACAAAGAAGATGTAAGAGTAGCATTAGAGTATGCACTTGTTGGAAGAAGAAGAATAAAAGAACAACTTAAAAAGATTGGTGGTATGGAGTTTTACGATGTAAATTTCTCTTATATTGATATAGAAGATGATAGTGAGATAAGAGTAGCAGTTCCAGAGAGTGGTGGTAATGCACTTATTCCAGATGGAGAACTTCCAAATGGTTCATTATATACAGTTTCATACAACCCAGATAACGGTCATAAAGGTCTGTTTAGATTGGACTTGCAAGTAATGGCAGGTGGTGGAAAACTTGATAGCACAGGGTTTAGTGGAACTGCTATCAAAGAAGAGATAAAAGAAGCTACTAACTATATACAAGCAAATTTACATCGTGTTTCACTTAATGCAAAGTATAAAGACTTTGACTATCACTTAAAAGCTACTGACCTTAATGGTATTGGTAAGTCAAAAGATATTGAACTATCTATATTTGTATCTTTATGTAGTGGTATTCTTGAAAAACCACTACTATCTCAAATGGTAGTTCTTGGAAGTATGAGTATAGGTGGAACAATCATAGGAACAGAAAGTCTTCCAGATGCTCTACAAATTGCAAGTGATAGTGGAGCGAAAAAGATACTTCTTCCTGCTCTTGATATGGCACAAATGGCAAAGGTTCCACCAGAATTGATGAGTAAGTTTCAATTGATTATTTATTCAGACCCAATTGATGCAGTTTTCAAGGCTGTTGGGGTAGAGTAAGATAGAATTTTTCATTAAGTCTCTATTTCTAATACTACTAATGCACTTGAAGGTGGAGTATTCTCTCGCATGAAAAATATGATGAGTTTAGATCGTGGATTAAATAAAAGTATGAAACTTTTATTGGTTGATTTTTATCTATTAAATTATAAGAAAAAGTATTAAATTACGCACCCATTTTTTTCATTAAGTCACATTACTTGTATTAATAAACGCCTCCCAATGATATTAAAAAAATACTTCTCCAAGTTACCAAACAAACATACTAACCATAGCAGAAAGATGGTGTATTAAACACTATAATACTTGCTAGTGTTTTAACTTACATTCCAATTGTAATTTTTTATATTCTTTCAAAAAATCTTTACTTGATATAGATATTGTATGAATTTCATTTTTCAATCCAATTAATACTCTAATCGTAATATCACTACTTGTTTTTTTTAAATTATTAATAAAATCTATTTCTGTATATTTTTTATCCATTATCATAAATGGATGATCACCACTTGTATATGTTGTACGACCAAAAGTAAATATATTACCATCTATCATAATATCAACAGTACCACCAACTTTATCCCACCATTTTAAATTGTTAAATCCACTATTAGAACTAATAGCAAAACTAAAATTAGGTACGATATTATCTTTACTTCCACAATCCAAACTTAATTTTGCAACTTCTAATACATCATGTCCAACATTAACTGATGTAGCCTGAATCGATACCTTACCATATCTTCCATTATCAATAGTAATCCAACTATCCTTATTATACACACTTGCATAAAATACATCAGTTGCCATTAGATTAAATGTAAATAGACATAGAGTTAATATTTTTATATATATGTTTTTCATAATGTATATTCTATTCCTTATCAAATTCTTTTATTAATAATTATACTCCTATATATATAAATTAGCAAAAAACTATAGGAATCACTGATACAAAATATTATCAAGAAGATATAAATAAAGCTCTAAAGAAATGGCTACAAGAGGCAGAAAAAAGAACTGAAAAAATTATTCAAGAAAAAAGAAATAGTTTATGAAAATGAATTAAATAAATTTATGGGATAGGTAGGCTCAATATAAATTACTTAAAACAAACTATCAACATCACTTCTACCACTATCAGGGGCTAGTTTAGCATATCTCATAGTTTGTTTAATATCCTTATGATTCATCCTTTCTTTAACTGTAAAGATTGGTGTTCCATGGATTACAAGTTGTGATGCAAAGGTATGTCTTAATGTATGAATAACTACCTTTTCTCTTCTATTTTCTGCTAATTGTTCAGGTGTTAGATTTGTTTTATCTTCATTTATATGCTGGTTAAATAACTCAGTTAATATTTTAGGTATATTTCTCTCTATATATCGTACATTAGCAACTAAAGTACCTCTACCTAATAAAAATTCCGTAGGATCTTTATCTTCTATTTGCGTTTGTAAAATATTTAAGAACTTATCATCATTTTTTAAAAATGCTTTATAGGATGTTTGATTTTTAAAATCTCTTAATTCAATAAACTTTGTATTAAAATAGATATCTTTTACCTTTAAGTTACAGATTGATTTTAATCTACCACCTGTTGATAAAGATAAAACTACAAATAGATACAAAACATCATTATCTTTTACAGATTCTATTAGCTGTTTAATCTCTTCTAATGATAAGAATCTTGTTCTTTGATTATCTACTTTATATTTTTTAGCATTAATAGCAGGATTTATATTTTTAAATAATTTATTTTTAATAGCAAAGTTAAATATAGTTGATATATGCTCAACTATGCTAGTAACTGTTTTTTGAGAATACTTATCTATCTTATTTAATGAGATATTATCAATATCTTTAGTAGTTATTGTCTCAATATCCATATCACCTAAAAATGGTTGAATATGATTTTTATAGAAAGATTTAGAGTTTTTTAAATTCTTTGCACTAAGAACCAAAGTACGATCTTTATAATACTCTTCACTAATCATATCAAATGTCTTAATAAGTTTGATAACCCTTTTATTCTTTATTTGAGTAGGTGTCTCCCCTGCTCTAATTTGATTTAATATATCAGTTCGTTTTTTAACACAATACTTTTCTGTAATACCTTGACTTTTTTTACCTATTTTTAAATAGACCTTTTTATTTGTACCAATCTCTTTATAAGTAATATAATATGTTCTATCTCCACTTTTTAACTCATTGAAAAAAACACCTTCATATTTTGCTACTTCAACATCTTTAGAAAACTCAACATTAACCATTCCATTTTTATCAGGAAGAATTTTTACATTATGTGGGCTTTCTGTATCACCTAAAATATATTCATTAATTTTATCTATAGTAGTATTTAATTGTATTGCTAATTTTTCTTTAGAGATATGTTCTTTTTTAATTCTTTTTTTGATTTCTTTAGTTTGAGTAAGTGCCATATTTTTCTCCCCTTTTTCTCCCCTATGGATATAAAAGTTTAGAAAACTATACAAAATAATTAATTAAAATATCTTTAACTAATGCCTATTTTAAGCTATCTTAAGAACACAACAGCCATATTTAAGGTATTCTCAAAAATCATAATAATTTAGTCCCTCTCTTGACACCATCTTTAAAGCCTCATTCTATTGACTTTAAGAGTCATTAGGATGAGGCTTTTTTCTCTTTTTTTACAATCCATTTTAAAAAGTCCTTTTTAAACCCATATAGTACCTGAGTTTAGTTAGGTTTTTATGCACCCAAATCTTTCATTAAGCCAAATTATACAAAGGTTTTGAACAATGGATGAGATATTTTCATAGTTGCAATAGCAAAGAATTTGATTGGACTGAATTTAATGCTAGAGGTAGGCAACTCCACAAAGAATTACAAGAAATTGTTAAACTTGACTATATTCTTGTATATGGAAAAAGTTTTGAGGAAAAAGAAGCCATAAAATAACTTATTTTATATGTAAATTAATATGTAATTTTATGCATCTCAATTAAATCAGTATAATCTCTTTCATCAGCTTTTTTAAGTGCTTGTATATATTCAGTTCTTTTAGGATTTTCACGAGCAAGTAAATCTTCTTGCCATT